>Ga0129308_1000339_pt1 | contig 75878 bp, 70 predicted proteins | sample L827metagenome_FD_94440 | JGI IMG/M metagenome (GOLD analysis project Ga0129308, IMG submission 94440) | Ring-tailed lemur group fecal microbial communities from Wisconsin, USA - L827 metagenome | ecosystem: Host-associated > Mammals > Digestive system > Large intestine > Fecal | place: USA...
CTAGAGTGTGTTTGAAAATTGCTTTCTGACATCTGCGCGTCACAGTTTGTGGGGGATTCGGGCCAAATGAAGGCGGCGTAGTGGGCTACGCTAACTGAATTTGGCCCAAATAACCCGCGAAATAGGGCGTGCAGATGGCGGGAATGAATTTTCAAACACGCTCTAGCCCTTGACCGCTCCGGCAGTCATTCCCGCCAGCATGTATTTGCTGGTTAAAAAATATATGATAAATGTAGGTATGGTGATCAGGATAATGGCTGCAAAGGTGGGCCCCCAATCCGTGACCCCCATGTAGCCCACAAAATCGTTGATCCCCAGGGTCACGGTCTTCATATCACTGGACCGGATAAAGGTATTGGCCCATATAAAATCATTCCAGCAAAAAACAGCCTGCATGCTTCCCACGGTGAGCAGAGAGTTGGTGGACATAGGACACACGATCCTCACATAGCTCTGAAGAGGGGAACAGCCGTCAATAATGGCTGCCTCGATAATCTCATTGGGCATGAACTTGCTGAAGGAATAAAACAGCTGAATGGAGTAGGACAATGCAAATGCCACCTGGGGCAGTATGATGGCCGCATATGTGTTCAGCAGTCCCATCTTGCTGAAAATAGTAAAGAGGGGGATCAGCGCCACCTGACACGGGAGCATCAGCCCCAGCATAAAATAATTCAGCATGAATTGATTCCGTTTGAACTTGATCTTGGCCAGCGCAAACCCGGCCATTGAACTGATGACCAGAAGCACTGCCAGGGTGAATACCAGAATGATGATGCTGTTCTTAAAGTAGGTGACAATGGGGCTGACCTCCAGCACCCGTTTGTAATTGGCCAGCTGGAAGGAAGAGGGAAATGCATAGGACGGCAGTTTGCGGAAATCTTCCTGGGTTTTCAGACTGGATAAAAACACATAGAAAATAGGGTATACCTGAATGACCGCAAGGATAACGGCCGCCAGCCCTTTAAGAGGCGCAAAAACCATTTTTTTCTGACTTGTCTTCATCCCATCACTCCCTTTCCGCCGTCATTTTCCGAAATCCCAGGCCAATGACCAGACACAGGATCACAATGGCCATGGCCACCGCACTTCCGTATCCATAGCACTGGCTGGTAAACGCCTGTTTGTACATGTAGGTGGACATCAGTTCAGAGGCATTGGACGGCCCTCCCTTTGTCAGCAGGAAGGAGACGTCAAAGGACCTCAGTGAGCCGTTTAATACCAGCAGGCAGTTAGCCACGATCACCGGCATGATATACGGGATCTTTACATAGATGAATTCCTGGACCACATTGGCTCCGTCCACAATGGCAGCCTCGGACAATTCCCCCGGCACGCCGATCAGGGCCGCATAAAAGATGACCATATAAAGCCCCAGATACTTATAAGCTTCTACAAAGGCCGCCACATAAAGGGCCAGTTTCCGGTTGGAGATCCACTCCATGTATAACAGGTCCGGATTGACGGCTCCCAGCACAGCGTTGATCACACCTGTTGGGGTAACGGAAAACAATTTGCTGAATATCTGGCAGATAGCCACGGACGAGATGACCACAGGCACATAGTACAGGGTCTGAAGCCCTGCCCTGAAATGGGTGATCCGCGTCAAAAAGATTGCAAACAGCAGGCCTCCGAACACCTGGATCACCACATCCACAATCGTATAGATCAGCGTATTCTTTACGCTCAGCCAGAACACCGGGTCCCCGGTCAGCAGATCCATATAATTCTTAAGCCCTGCAAATGTCATGGAACCCACACCGTTCCAGTCAAAAAAGCTGTAAAAACAGGCCCAGACTACTGATACCGCCACAAAAAGCGTGTACAGTATAAAAGCAGGAAGCAGGAAAGTAAAGATCACCTTTCTTTTTCCAAATGCGTTCTGCATGGTTCCTCCTTATCCCGGTCCGGAGGGGTAAGGCCCTCCGGACCGTCCCACTACTTTGTTACATAGGTGTCTGCAGTTGCACAGTATTCATCAGGCGTGATCTGGCCCTGAACCAGCAGCTGCTGTAGATCCACCAGCTTTGTGAGGGTGGCTGAATCCAGCTTGTCGTCCCAGGATACCCAGCTCTGCTTTGCATTTTCAAAGAACGGGTACACTTCCTTCATGATCGCACCTGCTGAATCCGGCACCGGATCATTAAAGGGCGAAAACACCTTGGCCTGGTCATAACAAAGACCGGTGAACTCATTGCAGAGATACTGGAAGAATTCTTCCATCACATCATCATAGGTCTGTTTATTAAAGGCATAGGCAAATCCTGCGTGAAGGGGTACGTTGGTCTCCATGTTCTCCATGCCGTCCACGTCCGGCACCGGGAAAAATCCCAGCTGGCCATTGCCGTAAAGTTCATCTGCTTTTGCAATATCGCCTGAGCCTGAGTACATCATAGCGCCTGTCCCGCCATAGAACAGTTCTCCGTTGGCCGTATTGTCCGTGCTCAAAAAGCCCGGCTGGAAGTAGCCTTCTGTCCCCAGTGTATAGAGCAGGCCAGCCCCCGCCTTTGCCGCTTCATTTTTCTCAAAGCTGTCCTCCCCGGAGATATATCCTGTTATGAACCCGTCATGGGTCACCCTCCAGGGGGCAAAGGAGAGGTAGCGCATCAGCTGCCAGTTTTCCTTGCCGCCTACGATCAGGGGGATCTCTCCGTTATCCTTAAGGACCTTACACACATTCAGGAACTCATCCCAGGTCTTTGGCACCTCAAGCCCGTACTGACCAAAGATATCCTTTCTGTAGGCAAAATACTCGGCATACAACGCGTTGGGCATAAGATACATCTGACCGTCTTTTGCATCCGTAAGGAAATCGATGATCGCCTGATTCATGGAGTCATATTTTCCAATTTTTTTCAGTTCCTCCCCTATATTCACCATGGCGTCAATTTCCTGGGCCGCTGCAGACAAGGAGCCATTGGCACAGCCGTAAATATCAGGAAGGGAATTGCTGTTGATGTAAAGCTGGAGCTTTGTAATATAATCCGCATCCGTGGGCACAAGTTCGATCTCACAATCCAGGCCCTTCTGCTGGCAGAAATCCTTGATCGCCTTGCCGTATATCATATTGGACTCCGAGGTCTCGGATCCTTTTAACAGGGCTGTGATCTTTTTTCTCTGGGAACCGGCCCCGGCTGTTTCCCCCAAACCGCCGGCTGTAGCGGACGATGAACCGCAGCCGGCAAGCAGGGAAGCTGCCGTCACCACTGCCGCCAATAAAGATATCATTCTTTTCTTTCTCATATAATTCTCCCTCTTATAATTAGTTTTTGCTTGTATCGGATCCGATCTCCTTTGATATACGAATTATACCATTGCCCATACCGGCCAACAATCTTAAATAAACACACAAATATGACTATTCAACACAATGGATGAATTAAAATAGAGGAACAAAGCAAAAAAGCACTGCCCGTCCCACCAGACCAGGCAATGCTTTTTCTATTACTATGATCCCCACCCGGGAACCATTTTTTTATTCAGCTTTTTCCCCAGCCATGATCATCATGATCTCATTGCTGCGGCTGACAAACTTTGTCATACGCTCAGGTGACAATGCACCGTGGCTTAAGCTGGCCAGATCATAGAGCTGCTCGCAGATCTTGCCTGTATTGTCCCCTTCCTTGTGGTTCAGCACATACTGTACCAGCGGATGGTTGGCATTGAGCACCAGTGTCTCTCCGGTTCCGCCAAACATTCCCATATCCATACCGCCCATGCTGTACATCTTCATCATATCCTGCATACGGCGGGTATCCTCTGACACGGTGATCATGGATGCCACTCCGGCATTCTTCATCTTCTCTACCTTGATGTCCAGCTTGTCGTTATCCAGGGCTTTCTTAAACAGCTCCGACAATTCCTCTGAAGTCTTCTTAAATTCCTCATCATCCTCCTTTACTTCCTCCTTAAAGGCAGCGTTTAAGTCCGTGTCAATACGCAGGAATTTAAGGCCTTCCTTCTTCTGTTCCACATGGCTGATAAAGGGGTTGTCAATGGCGGCCGGCATGATGACAGCGTCAATTCCTTCCTCCTTAAACATGTTGATATACTGGCTCTGCTCCTTCTCATTGGTCACATAGAACACTGTATTCTCATGCTTTTCCTTATTCTCATCCAGGCAGCCCTGAAGGGTGAGGTACTTGCCGTCCAGGTTCTTGTAGAGAATGAAATCTCCCATCTTCTCAGCAAACTTTTCATCCTTAATATATCCGAATTTGATGAAGGGCGCAATGTCGTCCCAGTACTTCTCATAGTTTTCACGGTCTGTCTTGCACATACCGGACAATTTGTCCGCCACCTTCTTGGTGATATAATCGGAAATCTTCTTTACAAAGCCATCGTTCTGCAGGGCGCTTCTGGATACGTTCAGAGGCAGGTCGGGACAATCGATCACACCCTTAAGCAGCATCAGGAACTCCGGGATCACTTCCTTTATATTGTCCGCAATAAACACCTGGCTGTTGTACAGCTTGATGGTTCCCTCCAGACTGTCGTATTCCATGTTGATCTTTGGGAAATACAGGATTCCCTTTAAGTTGAAAGGATAATCCATGTTCAGGTGGATCCAGAACAGCGGCTCCTTGTAGTCCCTGAACACCTTGCGGTAAAAGCTCTTGTAATCCTCCTCGCTGCACTCGTTGGGATGTTTGTTCCACAGCGGATTGGTATCATTTAAAGCAACCGGACGTTTTAAGATCTTATATTTTTCCCTGGACGGTTCGATCTCAACTGTTTCCTTGGTCCCGTCCTCATTTTCCTTTTCCTCAGTCTTGGCAGGTTCGATGACAGTCTCTATCACCTTGTCCCTGTCCGTGAGCTCGTCCTTCTCAATAGTCTCATACTGGGGTTCTGCCGTTTCATTATCCAGGAAAATGTTCACCGGCATGAATGCACAATATTTCTCAATGACTTCCCTGGCCCTGTACTCGTTGCAGAATTCCGTGCTGTCCTCGTTGAGATAAAGGGTGATGGTGGTTCCCACACTTGCCTTATCCCCTTCTTCCATCTCAAACTCGATTCCGCCCTCTGACTCCCAGTGGACAGCCTTTGCGTCCTTCTGCCAGGAAAGGGATTCGATACTTACCTTGTCAGCCACCATGAACGCAGAATAAAAGCCCAGGCCAAAATGTCCGATGATCTGGTCCTCGTTAGCCTTATCCTTGTACTTGGACATAAAATCCTGCACGCCGGAAAAGGCGATCTGGTTAATATACTTGTCGATCTCTTCCTCTGTCATGCCCAGACCATTGTCCGTGATCTTGATGGTCTTGTCCGTGGGGTTCACGGTGACCTGAATCTTATATTCCACATCCTCAGGTCTTTCATACTCTCCCATCAATTCCAGCTTTTTCAGTTTTGTAATAGCATCACAGCCGTTGCTGATCAGCTCCCTGTAAAAAATATCGTGGTCTGAGTACAGCCACTTTTTGATTACCGGGAAAATGTTCTCGCTCGTGATTGATAAACTGCCTTTCTTTGCCATCTTTCATCCGCCTCTTTCTTATATAATAATAGTTCTTGTAAATTCTGTATGCTTACTCACAAGGTACATTTTAGTACCTACTGAAGAAAATGTCAATAAAAAATTAGCACTCATTTTTATTGAGTGCTAATAATTTCATTTAAGCTTATACCGTTACCTGTTTTTCTTTTTTGCTCCGCATAACCTGCAAACTCAAAAGGCTTATCATTAAGATTACCCCTATCAGGTCCGTGACAGTCTCCGGAATAACTAAGCACAGGGAAGCCGCAATCGCCAATACCCGTTCCAACATTTTCATGGGCCCGATCCCGCATCCAATCAACCCCATACTCAATCCGTAAGCCCCCACAAGGCAGGTAAGACCGGATTGGAAAAGCTCCAAGGGAGTCCCAATCCCCAACATGGCCGGACTATACACAAAGGTATAAGGTATAAGGAAAATAATAAAACTGTATTTAAACGCTGAAAGGCCAAGCTTCCACATATTGTCGTTCACAATCCCCGCGGCGGTGAAAGAAGACAGCGCTACAGGCGGAGTGATCATAGACAGATTGGCAAAATAAAATACAAAAAAGTGTGCTGCCAGAACAGGCACGCCCAGTTTAATAATACTGGGACACAGCAATGTGGCCGACATGATATAAGCCGCACTGGTAGGCATGCCCATGCCTAAAACAAGTGCCATGAGCATTGTGGCGATCAGAGCAAACAGCAGGTTGCTGCTGGCCAATGCATTGATCATGCTGGAAAAGCGGATCCCAAGGCCCGTGGCAGTGATCTGTCCAACGATAATGCCGGCCAGAGCACAGGGCATGGTAACAATAACGGCCTGTTTTCCGGTGGCCACCAAGGCTTTGATAAAGTCAAACAGCGTAATCCGTGTATCCTTTCGGATCATGCACAGGGCAATCAGCACAATTGTTGCATAGGTACAGCACCGCATCATAGAACCGCCCCGAATAATCAGCGCAACCAAAACCACCACGCTTAGAAGCAGATGGATGTCCTTCATAATCTCTTTCCGGTATGCCGCTGCCTCAATCTGAGGCTTGGCCAGCTTATTTTTCCTGGCGTACATGTCAACCAGAAAGTAAAGGGCTGCTAAAAAGATAAATGAAGGGATAATGGCTGCCAGCATGATATTGGAATAACTGATCCCCGTCATATCAACCATAATAAATGCCGCTGCTCCCATTACAGGAGGGATCAGCTGTCCTGCGGTTCCGCCAATGGCCAAAATACTCCCGGTAAAACGGTTCTCAAAGTTCTGCTGTTTCATTGGCTCATACATGATGGTTCCAATGGAAGCTACATTGCCCGGAGCACTGCCAGAAATCATGCCAAAAAGAGCGGAAGCCACGATTGTAGCTTTTCCCGCGCCTCCGTTGGCCTTACGGGTAAGCAGGGTAGAGATATTCACAAACAGTCTGCCTGCCGGTGTCGCTGTCAGGAACGCACCAAACAAAAGGAAATAAAACACAGTACCGCAGGCAGTGCTCACAGGTGAACCAAATACACCCGTAGTAGAGAATATCTGCACCTCCACAAATTTTGCAAGCGACATATTGGAATGCGCCAGCAGGCCCGGCATCATTTCCCCAAAAAATCCATAGCCGATAAAAATCAGTACAATGATGGTCAAAGCCAAATTCACGGCACGCCTGCTGCATTCAAGCATCAGAAGCAGCAGGGCTATGGCTGTAACATAGTCCATGGTGGTAAGGGGATCCACGTAGGCCATCCTGGTGTCATAGCGCGTACTGTTCATCACCATATAGACACAGCAGAAAAGAATGATTCCCACGAAGATATATTCATACCACTGGGGAAGATATTTCTCCCCCTTTGGAACCTTATATTTTTTGAAGGTTGGAAATGTAAGAAATACCAATCCCATAGCAAAACAGACATGGATGGGACGCATGATAAGGGCGCTATAGGAGCCTCTGACCACTACCCAAAGCTGGAACATGACCCAAACCAATGCCCAGATCGCTCCTGGATTACAGAACGCTTCTATGTATTTATTTTTTTTCATAATTTAGTTTCTATACCCTTTCTTCAGTGTATTCAAGGCTTAGAACTATCATCCCAGGCCCCTTTTATCAGTCCAGTATCCCAGCTTCTTTGTAATATTTCTCAGCACCTGGATGGAGCGGAAGGCCCATACCAGCCAGATCACCGGCCTTTTCAGCTGTAAAACGCTGAAGGGCAGTGTGTCCCGCCTTCACATCATCCACATTTTCACACAATGCCTTTGCAATATCATATGCTACATCATCCGGCATGTCTGCGGTACAGAATAATGAGGAGGTAACTCCAAAAGTATCAATGGCGGCGTCCTGTCCTTTGAAGCAGTTGGCCGGCAAAGTCTCAGGACTGAATCCCTTTTCACCGGTAAATGTATCGATCATCTCCTGAGGGAACTGGATAAAGGTCATGTCAACAGTGGATGACAGTTCTGTCACGGCAGCATGGCCCTGGGTAATATTGTGACATACAAAATCCGTACGTCCATCTTTGATATTCTCCACACTGGTGCTCCAGTCCGCGTATTCTACCGTGCCGCCCCAGGAAATGATATCGTCAAAGGTCATGCCGTAATACTCCAGGATCATGGATGTAACGATATTGCCCATGTTCCCTGCAGGAAGCACGCTGATCTTTATGGGGGTGTGGTTGGCGGCCACCTCGGCCAGATCCGTCCAGCCGGCATCGGTGCGGACCAGCGCAATATAGTAGAACGTGTCCAAGTAACCGGCAATGCCGCGAAGGCTGTCGTAAGCCTCTGTGTACAGGTTCTCACCGTTATATGCCCACTTATTTGATAAATTGTATCCGATTCCCATCTGGTAGGTGCCTGCTGCAACCTGAATGGGATTGGAAGTGGCGCCTCCCTCGGCTACGGCATTAATCATGGAACCGGCAGGCAGTCCCTTGGGGATTACCTCAGCAAAGGTTGCACCATAGGAGTACCAGGAAGTTCCGGTGCTTCCGGTAACAAGATCCAGGGTTACCGGATCACCGGATGGATTGCCGCTGCTTTCCCCTGCAGTCTCCCCCGATGCGCCGGTTGTACCGGCAGGCGCGGCTGTGTCCGCCTTCTTGCTGCTTGTGCAGCCAGCAGCTGAAATCATCATTGCCAATACTAAACCTAATGAAACTAATTTTTTCACTTTCATTTTCGTACCTCATCCTTTCATTTTTCACAATTGTTTTTTCATACTTAACGGATTACCACTAAATCCCGGACAAGCGTCCCTTCCCCAGGTTCCAGAAACATCTTTTCAGCATCAATATCCACTATTTCCGCACACGCCAGAATGGTTCTGCCATTTAAACGGCAGGCGCAGCGTCCGCAAATTGCCTGGCAGCAGGAGGAATGACGATAATAAGCCAGTGTATGATCCAGATTGGCATATATGTAATCCAGTACATCCATAACCTTCATACCCTGTACAACCGGAACCTCATAAACAGAAATGTCCTTGTTTCTTTTAATCTCTACCCTCATGACATCTCTCCTTTCAAAATCGTTTCAGCTATGCAATCCAGAACTGAAGGATAATTCCTGGTATCAAGGGGCAGATAGGTAGGGATAGGTACTTCCTTTTCATAGACCAGCTCTCCATCTTTCAGTTCTGCCAACCAGCTGAACAGAAAGTTTTCATTGTCTACCTGCTGCTCATCCATTCTCAGATGGCACCCCCGGCTTTCTTTGCGGTTCAGCGCAGAATAGATTCCAATTTCCGTACACAAAGCCAGATTCCGGATTATTACGGAATTAATCCATTCCAGGTTGTATTGATCAGCGCCAGGCGCCGCCAATTGATCCAAAGAAGCCCGCAGCTCTCGTATATGGTCATAAGCCAGCTGCAACCGCCTGCCATCACGGACAAATCCAAAACCTTCCTCGCTTATCTGTTCCAGTTTCTTCCAAGCCTCAATCGCACTGACCCCTTGGGATTTCTTTCTGGGCCCCACCAAAAATTCCTCTGCCTTATCCAGATTAGCAGGCTCAAGGTCAGCAGCATTCTTGGCGTAAACTGCCGCATTTTTTCCGGCTGTCAGCCCGTTAGCCAGCATTTCCGTCAGGCCGTCACCGCTTCGGAAAGCGCCGAACAAACCTCCGGTGACCTCTCCTGCCGCGTACAAGCCCGGAATATCCGTTTCAAACTTCTCATTGACAACAATGCCGCCCATGCTGTACTCGTTTCCAAAACCGCACATCAGCCGTTTGCCATTGGCGATCATGTCCTCAGCCAGCTGCTGAAGATCGATGTGGTGGTACTTATCCTTTCCATGCCACCAGTGTTGGTTTTCATAGAATGTCCTAAAACCATCCCGGATCTCCTCATCCGTATAAGCCGAATAATCCATGTAAAAACGGTTCCCATATGTATCCCATTTTTCATACATGCCGGGAGCATAAAAGGCACAATAGAGAAGTTTCTTGACCTTACTGTTGGAAGCATTCGTCTTAAATCTTGGCTCGGAGGAATAAGGAAGCTCCTTGCCATCCAAATCAGTGGCCTTGTGCCGCAACGGAAAGATGTTTGGCATAGTCATCTGAAAAGGAAGGATGGACCCCTTTGCGTAAAGGGGCTCCTGGATTGTGGGAATTGCCAGAAGAAACTCCATGTCCTTAACCTTAGCACCTGCTCTAAGGGCCATGGCGATTCCATCCCCTGTCATATCGCTGTTGGTATTCTTAAGCTCATAGGGCTGCCAGCCTCCGGTAGCCATAATGACCGACTTTGCCCGAAACTCAATGATCTCCCCGGTATAAACATTAAATCCAATAGCTCCACAGACCTTACCATCCCTGGTAAGCAGATCCGATACCATGATATCTTCATAAACAGGAATTTCCTTTTGGGATTCCAGCCCCCGCTTCAAAGCTCTGCCAAAGGCCACCCCTCCAGCCCGCCAACGGCATGCCTTGGGGGCGAACACAAAAGTACTCCCACACTCCTTTACCCAGTGAAGCAGCTCCTTTACAGCATAAGGACCGTCTTCCACAAACCTCTTTTGAAGCTCCTGGTTCCCCAAGCCAAAGGCGCAGGCCACCATTTTCTCAAACAGGCTTTCCGCCGTATACTCCTGATTGGCATCAGCTTCACCGCAGACATCCCTGGCCCCCTGGCCATCCACCCCAAAGCTGCCTCCCAGCATAATAGCATTGCCGTTTTTCCCCACTTTTCCTTTTGAGACAAGGACAACTTCTGCGCCTTCCCGGGAAGCCGTCACAGCGCTCATTACCCCTGCGCCTGAGCCTCCGATAACAAGGATATCGCTCTTAACCATGCTCCGTCCCATTTTATCCCTCCTTGTATTAACGTTTAGCCAAACGATAAGAATGGCGGTTCACCGTCATATTGATCATATAAGCAATCCCCTCCGCACTGTCAAAAAAGCTCTCATCAAGGGTTCCATCCATCCATTCCCTGGTGGCCTGACGTAAATGCTCGGTAAAATAACTGCGAAAAGTGGAAATCCCCTTTTCTGTCACGCCGCCTTTTGTTGCCCTGTGCTTCATATCCAGCTCCAGTTCATTCCGGTCCGACAACTGTACTGCCAGAGAAAAGGCTTCAAAGTTTGCGCCATGAAATCCCTGGGCCAATGTTTTATCAACCCCAACTGATACTATATAGCGCAGAATACCGTCATACCATGAAACAGACAGGCGGTACACAAATTCTCGAATATATTCAGGGGCATCCGTCTCGCGGCAGGGATACATCCCTTGCCCCTCCAGTCCAGCATGTTTGCGGAACGCCGCGCGCCACACAGAGGCAATGTCCTGAATGGGAACCTGAAATCCCTTATCAGCTAAACCATCCGCAATTGCACAGACGCAGTCGGAAATAGTATAAGTAGTAATCTTACTGGAAAGACCACATAAACTCTGATCCTGATCCATTACAAAGCTCTGGCTGAATACATTGGAGAACTCAATGGCACGCGCTTCCCTGTCTTTTGGAAAGGGGCTGCCAAAGCATATAAAACCCGCGCCCAGCTTCTGCAAAGGAACCCCTTGTTTCTCTTTGACCATACTGGGCAGAAACTTTGCAACCAGAACATCCCCGCCCAGCAGATCCAGATACATTTGAGGCGCCGGGGTGGGACCAAAGGTATATATATCCGGCAGTCTCCAGTTTTCTTTACGCGCCTCTTCAAAATAGGGCTTTAGGGTTTCTTCCGCCACAAGGGGGATTATTTTGGGCGGGGTGGAAACAATCACAATGTCAGGCTTTTTTTCCCGAAGGAGTTCAAGCGCATTACCTGCCGAGACTTGGAACGGGACCTGCTTTTGCAGCTCTGAAACTTTGTCCGGATTATTGCGTACCCCGAAAACATTGGTTTCCACCTTGTCTCCCAAAAGCAACCGGTATCCTGGCATCAAAAATTTTCCGATGTTCCCCATTCCAATGACCACAATGTTATAGTTGGGCTCCATCATCATATCCTCTTACCTCCTTATCATTTTGTTGTCATCTTAAAACATATCTAAATCTGCCTATAAATTCTCGATCACATGGAGTCTTAAACGCCCCGGGGGTGATAGCTGTAATGGGAACTGTCAGGTGAGCTGTTGTCAGCTCTATATGACAATATATCGTTTTGTCATATACTATAACCCTTAATGGTTCAGGTATATGGCTTGAAGGCTCCATGAAACCGGATCACAACTATAATTTTAATAATTAAAATTCATAAGCAGGATATTTCCCTGTATTTTAATTTGTAAAAGCATTGTCTATGGTTAGATGAGCCAAATTTTAATAAATGAAATGATGTTTTAATATTTGACATTGTTATTATATCAGTGCACTTTGTACAAGTCAATATATTTGTATAATATATTTTATCATTTATTCACATACGAATGAATTGTATTTAATATGTTCAATGGTAATTATAGATTAAAATATAATAATTTATATTTATTTTTTAGCTATGTCTACTCCACACATTAATTTTGGGTATACAAAAAGGCTGGTTGATCACCAGCCTATATGCCCATATTCAGGGAATTTCTTTAATTGGTATGCAACATTCGCTCCTGCATCATATATTCGCAAGAACTTATCGATTCAGGCAATGTCATCAGCCGGGAAGAAAATCCCGGATTTTCCTGCTTTTGGAAGGATTTCTCAGTTTTCTCAGTGCTGCTGTCTCAATCTGCCGGATCCTCTCCCTGGTAACATTAAACCGTTTCCCCACCTCCTCCAGGGTCAGGGGATGGCCTGTCTCAAGACCGAACCTGAGGATAATGACCTCCCTTTCCCTGGGGTTCAGCCCCTGGAGCATGGCATCGATCTCTTCCCTGAGAAGAAAGCTTTCCGCCTTATCCTCTGTGGATGCATTGGCGTCATCCGCCACAAAATCCCCCAGATTGGATCCCTCCTCATCTCCCACGGGCGTTTCCAGGGAAACCGTGTCCCCGGAAGCCTGGATCAGCTCAATGACCCTCTTTTCCGGAAAGCCTACTTCCTCCGCCACCTCCTCCGTGGACGGCTCCCGTCCCAGCCGGACCGAAAGGCTCCGCTGGGCTCTTCTGATCTTGTTCACTGCCTCCACCATGTGCACCGGCAGGCGGATGGTCCTGGACTGGTCTGCCAGGGACCGCGTGATGGACTGTTTCACCCACCAGGTGGCATATGTGCTGAGACGGTATCCCTTGGCGTAATCAAACTTTTCAACAGCTTTCATAAGGCCCAGGTTCCCCTCCTGGACCAGGTCCAGGAAACTCATCCCACGGCCCGTATACCGCTTGGCAATGCTCACCACCAGGCGCAGGTTGGCCTCCACCAGCTTGCGGCCCGCCTCGGCATCTCCCTCTGATTTGCGCCTTGCAAGTTCTGTCTCCTCCTCCGGTGTCAGGAGGGAAATGGAGCCGATCTCTTTTAAGTATTCACGGATAGGATCTGCGGTGGATACTCCGTCCAGGATTTTCTCGGACTGGTATTCATCATACTCCTCTTCCCCATCCTCCCCGCTGCTGTCCATGTGGGCGCTGCCGCTGTCCGGATCATCCGTATCACTGTCCCTGAACCTCCACTTAAACTCTTCTCTCACCAGCCCCGTATTGTCAAGGGGCGTTTCATCATCCAGGAGAAGTTCACTGTCCGGGACTACTTCCTCCCCTTCCTCAGGTACCTGGATCTGGACACCCTTCAGCTCCAGTTTGCGGTAAACATCCTCCATCTCCTCCGGAGTCACCTGCTGGCCGGCAAACGCATCCAGCACCTCCGTCATCTCCAGGCGGTTCTCCTTTGCAACGGCATTGCTGACCAGCTGTTCCAGTTTTTTAGACATTTCCATCTTATCCATATGCTGTCCTCCCCCTTCATATGGGACCTGCCTCTTCTCAAGTGCACACAATCTCATGGGAACGCATAAAAGTCCTTACCGCGTTATCCCATTCCGTTTCAAGCGTCTTGTCCAGTGTAAAGAAATTCAGAGAAGTTCCCGTTACACAATATAATGCGCCGTCTTCGTACCGGATATTCAGATAAAGTCCCTGAATCTGTCCGCTTGCGATCCCTGTTCCGGATTTTCCTGCAAATTGCTCCACATCATGGGACGACAGACACAACACAATATGAAAGCTCCCCGGAAGCTTCTTTCCCTTGATCAGCGAAAAGCAGATAGGCTTAAGCATTTTCCACGAAGAAAAATCCCCAATTTGTTTCTCCTCCAGCTCTTCCTCCGAATAATACCCCTGTTTAATATGACCGTCAATGGTAAAGCTGTTGAAGGTGACAATGGTGATCTCTTTCACAAGAAAACCGTCAAAATCCTCTTTTACAAACAGCTTGGATGTAAATGCCCTGACATCTTCAACTTTTAATGCAACCATAACCTTCTCCTGCCCGCAGCACTGCTGCAGTTTTCCAAATTCTTACTCAATTATACAGTTTTTACCTATTAACGTCAAATGAAAACTGATACACATTTACATGCTTATCTTGTCTGTTTTTATCAAGAAAAACAGCTTCCCATGAGGCTTATCATGAAAAGCTGTCCTGCATATTGTCTCCAGCATCCCGATATGAAAATTCGTCCAGATATCACACATCCGGCCTAAAAATGCCGCCATATATAGTTATAGGGAAAACAGGGAAATGACAACTGACAAAACCAGCATATCCGGGATAATAAAGACAGAAAGACAAATCAGTAAAAACAGTTTAGCACATACGGTACGCCGTGAACAGAGTCTTCATACTGACTACACCGCGAAAGGAAGACGGACAGTTTCCCACCGCCTATACTCCCTTTCCCATCAGAAGGTCGAAAGAGCTCTGCTTTCCCTGCTGCAGATGATAGATCATTGCCTGGGCGGCCTTTTCGTAATCACTTTCCAGCAGCCACTTGGTGATCTCTATGTGCTCTTCCATAATATACTTTAAACGTGAGTTCCGGTTTCCGGTCATGTTGCGCAGTCTTCTGGTCTGGTCCTGAAGCTGGTTCATGGTCCTTGTCAGATGGGCGTTACGGCACTGGTCCAGGATCATGTCATGCAAAATATAATCCAGCTTGAATTTGCCTTCCTCATCCTTGGTGTTCTCCAGGGATTTTTTGCAGTGGTCCATGTATTCCTTTAATTCGTCCTTTGAGATATCGCAGCCCCAGCGCCTGATGATATGGGGTTCGATCAGTTCCCTGACCTCATATACGTCCCGTACATCACTCATCACAATGTCAGTTACCCAAATACCCTTCTTTGGCATAAATTTCACCAGGTTTTCCTGTTCCAGCCTGCTGAGTGCTTCCCGTATGGGGGTATGGCTGGAGTCCACTTCCTGTACCAGCTCGATTTCATTCAACAGGGTTCCCGGTTTATACTGACATGTGATTATCTTTTCTTTTATGATCTGATACGCTTTATCTTTAAGGGTTTCCTTAGCCATATGTCTCAATCACTCTCCTTATAAAAATCACTGCCGGATCTGCAGCCAAAGGGCACCTCCGGCAAAACGCATGATAATTATTATAATACCACATAATCCCCCATCTTTGGCAGGTTTTTTTTATTTTTCGGCATTTTCGGATAAAACCATAACTTTAGACCGTTCCTTCAGATATGTTTTAGCTCAATTGCTGTATGGGCACCATAAATGCTTCCCGGTTCCATCCCATCCCCGGCGTTTTCTTGCGGGAACCGGTGCGGCCTTTTATCATATAATAGAATAAAAAGCCGGATATCCCCACATTATGTCCTACATGATCCGGCCGCAGCAGGAGCCCGTCTATGAACAGAGAACCATCCTTCAGCCTTGTAACCATCAACTATCTGAACCGTTTTTACAGCATCCTGGACAGAATGATCCAGGACATGACAAACGCCCGGCTGGGAAACAGCATCTCCGTCAACTTTATGACGCAGATGATCCCCCATCACCGGGCAGCAATTGAAATGTCACAAAATCTTCTTCAGTATACCACTAATATCCCACTGCAGAACATTGCCTTACAGATCGTATCAGAGCAAAACAAAAGCATTGAGAACATGAAGAGCATCATCGGCACATGCGGCCAGTTCTCCAATTCCCCGCAGGAGCTGGACGCTTACCAGAGGGGGATGGATCAGATCATGGACACCATGTTCTCCGAAATGGAGCATGCCTGCGCTGTCAATAATATAAATGTCAGCTTTATCCATGAAATGATCCCTCACCACCAGGGGGCGATCCGCATGTCGGAACTTACGCTGAAGGCTTCCATATGTCCCCAGCTCCCCCCTATCCTGCATGCCATTATCACTTCCCAAAAACGAGGGGTGATGCAGATGGAACAGCTTCTCCAATGTATATGCTGATATCCTAAGCCAGATTGGAGTACCCCATCAGGCTCTTATCCACGGCGCGGGCCACCTCACGGCCTTCCCTGATGGCCCAGACCACCAGGGACTGTCCCCTGTGCATATCACCTGCGGTGAACACTTTATCCACGCTGGTCCGGTATGACCCCGGTTCCGTATCCACATTGGTCCTTGCATTCAGCTGTACCCCAAATGCATCCGCCACATAACTCTGGCTTCCCAGGAATCCGGCCGCAATGAGCACCAGGTCAGCCTGGATCTCCCTCTCGCTTCCCTCCACGGGAACCATAAGGGTGCGGCCGTTCTCCTCGTCCTTCTTTGACACCAGGTCCACGATCACGGCTTTGCACACCCTGCCCTCTGCATCCTTTACAAACTCCTTTACCGTTGTCTGGTATATCCTTGGGTCCTCCCCAAACACGCAGACAGCTTCCTCCTGGCCGTAATCCGTTTTAAGGACGCGTGGCCACTCCGGCCAAGTGTTATCCTCCGCCCGTTTAACCGGAGGCTTAGGCATCATCTCCAGCTGGATCACTCCGGCGCAGCCCTGGCGGATGGATGTGCCCACACAGTCATTGCCCGTATCGCCGCCGCCGATCACCACCACATGTTTATCCTTTGCGGATATGTAATTTCCGTCCTCCAGGTGTGAATCCAGCAGGCTCTTAGTGGTTGCCTTCAGGAAATCCACTGCAAAATAAATGCCCTGGGCATCCCTTCCCGGCACATCGATATCCCTGGGATTGGAGGCGCCGCAGGCCAGGATCACCCGGTCATATTCCTTCATGATCCGGTTGGCCTTATAGCCCTTACCCACATCGGCTCCCGTGACAAAGCTGACGCCTTCCTGCTTCATCACATCCACCTTGCGGTCAATGACCCATTTCTCCAATTTCATGTTCGGTATCCCATACATCAAAAGGCCGCCCACCCGGTCGCTGCGCTCAAACACAGTAACTGAGTGTCCCCGTTTGTTCAGCTGGTCCGCAGCAGCCAGGCCCGCTGGGCCGGAGCCGATCACCGCCACCTTTTTACCTGTGCGGATGCTGGGCGGGTTGGGACAGGCCACCCCCTGGTCATACGCCTTTTCAATAATGGCCCATTCATTTTCCTTTACCGTTACCGGATCGCCGTTTAGCCCGCAGGTGCAGGCCGCCTCACAGGGAGCCGGACACACCCTGGAAGTAAACTCCGGAAAACTGTTGGTCTTTTTAAGCCGGTTATATGCCTGGCTCCAGTTTCCTGTATACACCAGGTCATTCCATTCCGGGATCAGGTTGTTCAGGGGGCACCCGCTGACCATTCCCTTTATCATAATGCCCGACTGGCAGAAGGGGACACCGCAGTCCATGCAGCGTGCGCCCTGCTTTTTCCGTTCCTCCTCGTTTAAAGGGGTGTGAAACTCATTCCAGTTCCTGATCCTGTCCTTTGGAGCCGTCTCAGCACTCACTTCACGTTCAAACTCTAAAAATCCTGTCATCTTTCCCATGATGTTCCACCTCCTTAACCTCTGACATTTGCATAAAATGCTTCAATCTGCGCCTGTTCGCTGTTCAGTCCCTTTTCCTCCATCTGCACGATCGCGTTCATCATACGGCGGTAGTCGTGGGGGACGATTCTTTTGAACCGGGGGAGGTACTCGCTGAAGTGGTCCAGGATCCTCTTGCCTTTGTCCGAATTGGTATAGGCCACATGCTCCTGGATCAGTCCTTTCAGTTCCAGCACATCATATTTATTGGTCACTTCCTCAAAGGATACAAGCTCCTTATTCAGTCTCTTATACAGGCTTCTCTCTTCATCCAGCACATAGGCAATACCGCCGCTCATGCCGGCCGCAAAATTCTTGCCGGTGGTGCCCAGCACCACCACGCAGCCGCCTGTCATGTACTCACAGCCGTGATCTCCCACGCCTTCCACCACAGCGGTGGCGCCGGAATTGCGGACACAGAATCGCTCTCCCGCAACGCCGTTTATAAACGCCTTGCCGCTGGTCGCTCCGTACAGGGCCACATTTCCGATTATGATATTGTCCTCAGCCTTAAACTGCACCCCCTTGGGCGGGTACACCACCAGCTTGCCGCCGGAAAGCCCCTTTCCAAAGTAGTCATTGGAATCCCCCACCAGTTCCAGGGTAAGTCCCTTGGGTATGAATGCCCCAAAGCTCTGTCCGCCGCTTCCACTGCAGTTGATGGTAAAGGTATCTTCCGGCAGGCCCTCCGGATACTTTCTGGTGATCTCCGAACCAAAAATGGTTCCCAGGGTACGGTTTACATTGGACACATCCACCTGTACACTCTTTTTTTGGCCGCTGTTTAAGGCGCTCTTTAACTTTTTAAGGAAAACCTGCTCATCGATGGTTTCCTCCAGCTTGAAATCAAATACCTGTTTTTCACTGTAGCCCGCAACTTTCCGGCCCGCATAAGGGTTATCCAGTATCTTGCTTAAATCCACTTTTCTGCCCCGGGCGCAGGGTATGCCGTCCCTGGACTTTAAAAATTCAGTGCGGCCCACCAGGTCATCCACTGTGCGCACTCCCAGCTTTGCCATATATTCACGCAGTTCCTGGGCAATAAACTTCATAAAGTTCACCACATACTCCGGCTTGCCGATAAAACGCTTGCGTAGCTCCGGATTCTGTGTTGCGATCCCCATGGGGCATGTGTCCAGATTGCATACACGCATCATCACGCAGCCCATGGTCACAAGGGGCGCGGTTGCAAAACCAAACTCCTCCGCCCCCAGCATACATGCGATGGCCACGTCACGGCCGGTCATCAGTTTGCCGTCCGTTTCCAGGATCACCTTATCCCGAAGCCCGTTCATGATCAGGGACTGATGGGCTTCGGCCACGCCCAGTTCCCACGGAAGACCGGCGTTGTAGATGGAATTTCTGGGCGCCGCCCCTGTTCCGCCGTCATAGGAAGAGATCAGGATCACCTGGGCACCTGCCTTTGCCACACCGGCTGCAACCGTACCCACACCGGCCTCAGATACCAGCTTAACCGAGATCCTGGCTTTGGTGTTGGAATTCTTAAGGTCGTAGATCAGCTGGGCCAGGTCTTCAATGGAGTATATGTCATGATGGGGAGGCGGGGAGATCAGGCTCACCCCAGTGGTTGAATGCCTTGTCTTAGCCACCCATGGATAAACTTTCTTTCCAGGCAGCTGACCGCCCTCCCCAGGCTTTGCTCCCTGGGCCATCTTGATCTGGATCTCCTGGGCGCTCACCAGGTAACGGCTGGTAACGCCAAAGCGTCCCGAGGCCACCTGTTTGATGGCTGAACATCGATTCCTGTTGGCCGGTCCCGGCGTCAGGCGGTCCAGACTCTCGCCGCCCTCTCCCGTATTGGACTTGCCGTGTATCCGGTTCATGGCAATGGCCAGGCATTCATGGGCCTCCTGGGAAATGGAGCCGTAGGACATGGCTCCTGTCTTAAACCGCCTGACAATGGAATCCACGCTCTCCACCTCATCCAGCGGGATACCCCCGTCCTCAGGGAGGTCAAACTCCATCAGGGAACGAAGGTGATATGCCTTGTCATCCCTGTCTATCTCTGATGTATACTGTTTAAATGTTTCGTAATTCCCCGTCCTGGCAGCTTCCTGAAGCAGATGGATGGTCAGGGGATTATATAGATGGGCTTCCTGCCCGGACCGAGACTTGTGGCTTCCCACACTGTCCAGAGTCAGGTCCACATCCAGGCCCAGGGGATCGAAGGCCGCTGAGTGAAGGGTATCCACATCATTGGCAATGTCCTCCAGGGTGATGCCGCCCACACGGCTTACGGTGTCGGTAAAATATTTGTCCACCACTTCCTTGGAAATGCCAATGGCCTCAAAGATCTGGGCGCCCTGGTAAGACTGGATGGTGGAAATTCCCATTTTGGAGGCGATCTTCACAATGCCGTGAAGCACCGCCATATCATAGTCCATTACAGCCGCATAATAATCCTTATCCAGCATTCCTGATCCGATGAGGGAACGGATGGACTCGTGGGCCAGGTAGGGATTGATGGCACATGCGCCGTATCCCAAAAGGGTGGCAAAGTGATGGACTTCCCTAGGTTCCCCGCTCTCCAAAATAAGAGCCACGCCCGTGCGTTTTTTAGTCCTCACCAGGTACTGCTGAAGGGCTGAAACCGCCAGCAGCGAAGGAATGGGCACATGGTTCTCATCAATATCCCTGTCAGACAAAATAATGATATTGGCTCCGTCCTTATGGGCCCGGTCCACTTCCAGAAACAGCCGGTCAATGGCCTTTTCAAGGGACGTATTCTTATAATATGTAATAGGGATCTGCTCCACCTTAAAACCGGGCTTCTTCATATTCTTTATCTTCAGAAGATCCGTCTCCGTAAGGATGGGGTTTTCCACCTTTAAAATCTTACAATTTTCCGGAGTCTCCTCCAGAATATTCCCCTCCTCTCCCACATACACCGTGGTGGAGGTTACGATCTCCTCCCGGATGGCGTCAATAGGCGGGTTGGTCACCTGGGCGAACAGCTGCTTAAAATAGTTGAACAGAGGCTGGTGTTTTTCAGAGAGCACGGCCAGGGGACTGTCCACTCCCATGGCGGACACTGCCTCGGCCCCGTTTAAAGCCATGGGCAGGATCATGGTCTTATACTGCTCATAGGTGTATCCATACGTCTTCTGCAGCTTCAGGAGCTGCTCCCGCTCCATGGGCGGCACCCCCTTATTGGGCACGGAAAGCTCCTTGATATCAATGAGATTGGAGTCCAGCCATTCACCGTAGGGTTTTCTGGACGCATAGTCATGTTTCAGGCGGTCGTCATCTATGATCTCTCCCTTTTTTGTGTCCACCAGAAGCATTTTCCCGGGACGCAGGCGGTCTTTTCTCACCACCTTTGTCTGGTCAATGTCAATGGCGCCCACCTCTGAGGCCAGGATCATGTATCCATCCTCTGTAATATAATACCGGGAAGGGCGCAGTCCGTTTCTGTCCAGCACCGCTCCCACCACATCACCGTCCGTGAAAAGAATGGAGGCAGGGCCGTCCCATGGCTCCATCATGGTGGCGTAATAACGGTAAAAATCCTTGATCTCTCCGTCCATGTATTTGTCATACTCCCAGGGAGCCGGGATCGTGACCATCACGGCCAGGGCCAGGTCCATTCCGCTCATTACCATAAACTCCAGGGCGTTGTCCAGCATGGCTGAGTCAGAGCCTTCCTGGCTGATGATGGGAAGGACCTTGTGCATATCGTACTTAAAGTACTCGGATTCCATGTTTTCTTCCCGGGCAACCATCTTATCCACATTGCCGCGTATGGTATTGATCTCGCCGTTATGTACGATAAAGCGGTAAGGATGGGCGCGCATCCAGCTGGGGTTTGTATTGGTGCTGAACCTGGAATGGACAATGGCAATGGCCGACCTGTAATCCTTATCCTGAAGATCCTGGAAAAACCGCCTCAACTCCCCTACCAGGAACATCCCCTTATACACAATGGTACGGCTGCTCAGGGAGACCACATACGTGTCCTCATTACTCTGTTCAAATACCCGGCGCACCACGTACAGTTTCCGGTCAAAGTCCAGTCCTGCCTTTACCTGTTCCGGCTTTGCCACAAAGCCCTGGGCAATGTAAGGCATCACTTCCAGTGCCCTCTCCCCCAGGATTTCCGGGGTAGTGGGAACTACCCTCCATCCCAGAAAGGTAAGCCCTTCCTTTTTCACAATGATCTCAAACATCTTCATTGCCTGGTTGCGGGCCAGCTCATCCTGGGGAAAGAAGAACATACCCACGCCGTATTCCCTCTCGCCTCCAACGTGGATGCCCAGAGGTTCTGTTACTTTCTGAAAAAAGCTGTGGGAAATCTGCAGCATGATACCCACGCCGTCACCGGTTTTGCCTTCAGCGTCCTTACCGGCTCTGTGTTCCAGATTTTCCACAATGTGGAGTGCCTGGTCGACTGTCTCATGTGTTTTTAAGCCCTTAATGTTGGCAACCGCACCTATGCCGCAGTTGTCATGCTCAAAACGGGGATCGTACAGTCCTGGCTGTTTCTGTTTGGAGTCCATAGATTTCTTCCTTTCTTTCGCATTGGAGACGTGCCTTCACACGGCATCTTCTTGGGGGAGTCTCCATTTGCTTTTTTATAGAGGTGATGATACTACAAATTTTTCTATTTGTAAACAGATTTTTATTTTAAATTTTCAGATAATTTGATAATTTATATTTAATGATATTATAATCTGATTATTTATGCAGAAAACAAAATACCGCGCTATTTTATCAGAATATTTACACCTCACAATTTTGACCGCATTTGCTCATATTTTAGCTTTCAAAGCACAGTCAGAAGGAAAACAAACCAACAAAAAAAGACATCCCGGACGCGCCAGCCCCATCCGGGATATCCTTTCCTTTTCTTCATCCTCCTGGAAAATCAATATGGATGAAACACATACCTTTGTATCTCCTCCTCACACAGTGAAATGCCCAGGCCAGGCCCCTTGGGAATCTTCACCCTTCCCTCTTTCACCGGATAGGTTCCCGTCACACAGGTATCCTTCATAGGGTTGTCCCCATGATCATATTCCATTATATGGGCACCGGAAGCATTCATTACCTGCATGGTTGCCGCATACCCTACCCCGTTTGCCAGGAAATGGGGCGCTACCTCCACCCCATATTGGTGTGCAAGCCGGGCAGCTTTCATGAATTCCGTGATCCCGCCGCATTTTGTCACATCCGGCTGGCAAACCTGCAAAAGCCCTTTAGCCAGATGGCGCTCAAAGTCTGCGCCATAAAGATTTTCACCTCCGGCAATCCGCATTCCGGTCTTCCTGACCAGGACTTCCAGGTCCTCCACATGATCCGCCATAAGAGGTTCCTCAACCCAGTATAGATGAAAGGGCTCCAAAAGCGGAGCCATTTCCAAGGCAGTCTCAAGATCCCATCCCTGGTTCACATCCGCCATCACCAGGCAGTCTGGGCCGACCAGCCGACGCAGCTCAGACAGATTCCGGATATCCTGCTTTGGATCCATTCCGATCTTCAGCTTAAAGGCAGTAACCCCCTGTTCCCAAAAGCGCGCTGCCTGTTCTGCCACCCCGTCCGGCCCCAGAGCCGAACAGTAAACCGGGACGCTTTCAGCTGAAGATTCCAGCAGCTCACAAATTGACTTGCCTTCCGCCTTTCCCTGGATATCCCAAAGTGCAATATCCAGTCCGCTTAACACCTGATAGGCGATCCCGGGAGCCCCCCACTGAAGACCGATCCGTTTGAACTTCCTGCCAATCGTTTCCCAGATCCCCTCCCTGTCCAATGGGTCAGCGCCGATGAGCATGGGCTTTAATCCCTGGTGGACGGACGCCTCCTTCTCATAGTGGCTCCACTGGGGGAAATTGCAGAAGATTTCCCCCAGCCCAGTAATCCCGGCATCCGTGTGCACCAAGAGGAACATTCCGTTTCTGTGGTTCCATACCCCAAGGGCGCTCTGTACACGCTGATGCCCCTCATAGGTGACACGCATGCAAATAGTCTGTATATCCGTAATTTTCAACTCGTCCACTCCAATACTCTTGATTTGTTTGATAAGGTATCAGTTTTCCAATATGGGTGCGATGATCTTTTCAAATGTTTCAAAGGTCTCCCCTGTCTGCTTTGCATCCAAAACAGTAGACGTGGCCCCGGTCTTTTCAACATTTTCCAAGAACTCCGGGCTGTTTGCCGCTTTCATCAGCGCATCCTGAAGAATTTTCACATCCTCCTCCTTCATATCGGGAGGGCCGAATACGCCGCGGATCTGTTCCACATTGGCCGCCTCAATTCCCAATTCCGCAAAGGTGGGAACATCCGGCCACACGGAAGCCCGCTTACTGCCTGTAACACCCAGGGCGATCAGGTTTCCCGCATCGATATGTGCCTGGCTCTCGGCAAAGGAGCCGATTGCAAGATTTGTGTGTCCCCCTGCGCACTGTGTACAGCAATCCGCGCCTCCTCCTGTACCGGCAATGATATTAAACTCGATTCCCAGAGCATTGGCAACCGCATTGGCGATAATGTTGGTCACACCCCCGGATGAGCTGGTGGCGATGGTTACCTCTCCCGGATGTTCCTTCGCATAGGAAACCATTTCCCCAAAGGAAGAAAAGGGCGCGCTGGCGGACATAAGGATCGCCGATGCCTCTGTCTGATAAGTCATAATAGGTGTCATATCCCTGAATGAATGGTCAATGGTCCCCATTAAATTGTGGGTCAGCAATGTGAGGGTGCCCTGGACAATGGTATATCCGTCCGCTTCATACCCCATGATCTCCTTATAACTGACCGCCCCGGATGTTCCCGGTTTATTCAGTATATTGACGGAAACCCCCAGGTCTTTTTCTGCCAGGGAAGCCAGCAGGCGACCGGAGACATCCGCGCCTGTGCCGGGATCAAAACCGATCATAAACGTAATGGGTTTGCTGGGATAAATATCTTGTTTCTTGCAGCCCGCACCACAGGCGGCAATCAAAGTAAACACCAGGAACAACTTAAAGAACTTACTTATTTTTTTCATAGCAGCTTCTCCTTTTGCATGATTGACATTATTTATTTTGCAGCGCCCTTTGTCTCCACGCCGTCACACCGTAACGGATCACAGGCCAAAATAGCATGATGGCTGTGAGAAGTAAAATTGCAACTGCAATTGGTTTTGTAAAAATAAACAGAAAGCTCCCCTTGCCTAATTGTACTGCAGAGCGGTAATTCCGCTCGATCAGTCCGCCAAGCACGGTTCCCAGCACGGTTGCGATCACAGGAAAACCGCGCTTGTCAAAAATATATCCTAAAATCCCCATAAAGATCATGGTGCCCACATCAAATATACTGCGTTTAACGGAGTAGGAGCCAATAACGCAGAGCACCGCAATAATCGGGATCAGGACATTCTGGGGCACCCGGATAACCTTCATAAACAAACGGGCGGCCAGAAGCCCCAGCACCAGCATCAGTACGGCGGCAATCATATAATTGGTGTATATGGAATTCACCAGGTCTGCATGATTGACAAACAGTATGGGGCCAGGGGTGATGTTATTCATCATAAATGCCCCCAGCATCACGGCAGTGGCGCCATCTCCCGGAACCCCCAGGGTCAGCAGGGGAACCAGTGCGCCTCCATTGGTACCATTGTTTGCTGATTCCGATGCCGCCACGCCCCGGATGTCGCCTGTCCCAAAGGTCTTTTCCTTGTCTACAAGCCGCTTTTCCGTATCATAAGCCAGGAAACTGGCAATCGGTCCCCCGGCACCGGGCAGGATACCTACAAAGGTTCCAATGATACCGCCGCGGATCGTTGTGGGAAGGATCCTCAGCATCTGCGTTCGGGAAGGCAGGATCTTATTCACCTGCTTTACAACCTCATAGGACAAGTGTGCGGATTCCGCCTGTTTCAGCACCTCGCGAAATCCAAAAAGGCCAACCAGCATGGGAACCAAGGTCAAACCGCCTGTCATGGAGACATTCCCAAACGCGTATCGGGCCACTCCTGTCACCGGGTCGCTGCCCGCCAGATTAAAACACACACCGATCAGCCCGGCGGCCAGGCCTTTATAAATGTTTTTTCCCACAATACCGGCTATTAAGCTGAGTGAAAACACACCCACTGCAAAATATTCCGCCGGCCCGAACTCCAGGGCAACAGAGCCCAGCTTGGGTGCTACAAAAATCAGAACCAGTCCTGAAAGTACGCCTCCTATAAAGGAGGAAATGGTTGCGATCCCCAATGCTGTCCCGGCTTCGCCTTTCTGCGCCATGGGATATCCATCCATTCCAGTCATCATGGAAGCCGGGGTTCCCGGAATGTTGATCAGGATGGATGAGATGGAACCGCCATATGTGGCACCCACAAAAACGCCAAGAATTGCCGCCATGCCCAGGTCTGCCGGCAACACATATGTAATGGGCAGAATCAGTGCAATAGACATGGTGGCTGTCAATCCGGGAATAGCGCCGCAAATAATCCCCAATATGGTGCCGCCCGTAATGATCAGGATATTCTGCAGCTGAAACGCTTCCTGCAGACATCTAAAAATCGTTTCCATATCATCCCTCCCTATAGAATCATGTGCAGCAGGCCGCTGGGCAAAGTCACCTTAAAGCCATAAGTAAAGACCGTATAGACCGCAGCCGTCACCCCCACAGTAATTGTGACTGCCCTTTTTGGAGATGTCCCCAGTGCATACAGCGCAGTCCATAGAAACAGCGGCGTAATGATCAGAAAACCGATCGGCTTCCAGAATAGCTGATAAGCAACCACCATAAATACCATAAACAACGGCGGCGGAATGACGGATGGTTTTCCAAACAGACAGTATCTCTTATCCCTGAAGGATCCTGGTTGTTCTGCCGCAGATCCTGATACCTCCTTTTTTCCTTTGATCACACCGGATAGGATCAAAAAGGTTCCAAGCAAGAAAATACAGCCGGCCAAAAAATAGGGAAATGCCCGGGGAGAAACACCGTCATTCCAATTTTTCAAACTGATGTTCCTTCCATTCATCACTAAAAAAAGTGAAAATACCAGCAGCCCAATCCCATCTGGTATAGATGATTTGCTCCATTTCATTAAACCCCCTCCTTACGATCATTTTATTAATTGACAAGTGTCCTTCTGTTAAATGTTAACATTTTATATTTAAAATTTCTCGTCTCATAATACAACCGTGTCCTTGGTTCCCACTTCACCTTCCCATACCATTCCTCCCCCTCCATATGTTAAATGTTAACATTTATAGTAATACAAATCCTCCTCTCCCTACACTTTATGATAAACTGCCTTTTAACTGCTCCGTGTCACCTCCTGCATCTTATGGAAATTCATGCGGCCGCTCTTATAATGGGTCTGCAGCCCCTGTTCCATCCGGGCGATATCACCGGATTCAATTCCTTCCAAAATCCCCATGTGATCCCGAAAATAATTATTCTTTACGCTGCCCGCGTACTTGATGTTTGTCTCCATGATACTGCGGCGGAATCCGGAAATGGATTTCCATGCCCGGAGCAGCACAACGCTCCCTGCCTTTTCCATCAGATTGTCATGGAATGAATAATCATACTGGTTGCTCATGATTTCAATACCGGATTCAATGCTTATGGCCAACTGCTCCAAGTCATATTTGGCAGCTGCCATCCAAGAGGTAAAGGCAGCATCATAGGGAGCATGTTTCATAATGATCTTGCACGCCTCCGATTCCAGAAAGGTACGTAATCTCAAATAATCCTCAAAATCGCTCTCATCAAATTTCATCACCTTGGTGCGTCCGTTGCCTGGTCTGTAAACCAAGCCGTCCGCTTCCAACTGGCTGATCGCTTCACGGATCGGCCCCCGGCTGATATTCAGTTCCCTTGCCAGCTCAGGTTCATTCAAATGATATTCCGGCGGATAAACACCTTCTATAATGGCCTTACGCAAATAGTTTGCCACATCATCGCTTAACTTTGTTTTAATGAATTTGCTTTGCACCTGCTGATATCCTCTTTTACATATTGTCAGTTTCAACAATTTTCTTAGATTTTACTTCTTTCTTTAGTATAGATTTACAAATGTAAAATGTCAACACTTTATGATAAAAATTATTTCTTCTCCCTAAAAACAAAAAACAGGCAGCATCTCCCAAAAGATACCGCCTGCGGTCATTCTTATCCATTGTATATATAAATTACATCTCGCCCAATCCACTCTCAATTGCCGTGGTCAGGGTCTCCATTGCTGCCGCCTCATCCTCACCGTCACAGATCAGGGTAATCTCAGTTCCGCACTTGATGCCGGCTGCCATTACGTTCAGTACGCTCTTTGCAATGATCTTCTTCTCCCCGCATTCAATTGTAATGTCGCTCTTGAACTTCATGGCTGTCTGAGACAGGACACCTGCTGGTCTCAAATGTAAACCGGATGGGTTAACAACCTTTAATGTTTTACTAAGCATAATACACTCTCCTTATCCACTATTTTATACTCTCGGACACACGATTAACGCCATGTCCCCTATGAAAGATTCTATTACATCTGCCTGCCTATGTCAAGTTAATCGGAAAAATCCTGAGCAACTTTTTCACAATCTTTCCCGGGGCTTACGGCCTGCATCACCGCAGGTTATGGCCTGTATTCCTGTGGGGCCGCGGGCCGTATTCCCGTGGGCTGCGGCCTGCCTCACCTTCCGTTCCCGGCGCTTTTGCGGGCCCTTGCTTCTGCCTGTGAAAAGACGCAGCCGCAATAGTCCTGTCTGTAAAGGCCGTACTCTGCGGACAGCTGGACCGACCGCTTATATCCGTTCTTTTTCTTAAAATCCGACAGCAAGTAGGGTACCCCCCATTGATCCCCCAGCCTGGCGCCTATCTCATTCAGCTTATCCGCGTTCTTTAAGGGACTGATGGAAAGTGTGGTTGTAAAATAGTCATATCCTCCCCGGGCAGCCACCCCGGCAGCATGGGCCAGGCGCAGTTCATAGCACCTAACGCACCGTTCCCCGCCCTCCGGGTCCGCCTCATGGCCCTTTGCAGCTGCATAAAAGTCCTCAGGCACATACTCCCCTGCCAGGAATTTCACAGGCCTCTGAAGCCCCATCTCCCGGATCAGGCGCTCCTGCTCCTTTACGCGTGTTTCGTACTCTTCTTTGGGCGCTATGTTGGGATTATAATAATAGACCGTGATATCAAAATACCGGGACAGGTATTCCAGGACATAACTGCTGCAGGGCGCACAGCAGCTGTGCAGCAAAAGGCTGGGGATCCTGCCTTCCCGTCCCTCCCGCTCCATGATCTGTTCCATCTCCCTCTGGTAATTCCTCTTTTGACCTGGCTGTGTCATCTGCGTCTCCTTCCCGCGGCCGCCTATTCCTGCTCCTATGATCCTTCTATCCTTGCACCAATTGTTCCAATCCAAAAAGCAGATTTTCGGAAAGCAAAAAGAGACCGTCTGCAACAACGGCCTCCTTAAATGCCATATTTCCCAGCGCATGTCCAAATATGCTAGGTCCGGACACACCCTAATCCTTACAGGAAATCCCTGATTCGTTTGCTTCTCACCGGATTGCGCAGTTTTCTGAGAGCCTTTGCCTCAATCTGACGGATACGCTCCCTGGTAACGTTGAATTCCTTTCCAACTTCCTCCAGGGTACGGGGATGTCCGTCCTCCAGACCAAATCTGAGGACAATGACCTGGCGCTCCCTCTCCTTCAGATCACCCAGCAATGCATCGATATGTTCACGCAGCATAACGGATTCCACATTGCCTTCCGGTGTCACCACATTATTATCTGCCACGAAATCGCCTAAGTTGGAGTCATCCTCCTCGCCGATGGGTGTCTCCAATGAAGCCGGTTCCCTTGCGATCTGCATAATCTCCATGACCTTGTCCTCCGTCATGTCCAAAGCCTCTGCCAGCTCTGTCACAGACGGCTCATATCCCAGCTCCAATGTAAGCTTCCTCTGCATCTTAGACATCTTGTTAATGGTCTCAACCATATGCACCGGTACGCGGATGGTCCTCGCCTGATCTGCCAGAGCCCTTGTAACCGACTGGCGGATCCACCATGTTGCATATGTACTTAGTTTATAACCCTTTGTATAGTCAAACTTCTCCACGCCTTTGATCAGTCCCAGATTGCCTTCCTGTACCAGATCCAGGAAACTCATCCCTCTTCCGGTATAGCGCTTGGCAATGCTGACCACAAGACGGAGATTGGCCTCGATCAGCCTTTCTTTGGCATAGTCATCGCCATCAGCTTTGCGCTGGGCCAGATTCAACTCTTCGTCTGCCGTAAGAAGGGGCACGGTGCCAATTTCTTTGAGATACATGCGGACAGGGTCCTCTGTGCCAATCCCCTCCAACAGGTCCACTGCATCCAGGTCGATTTCTTCCTCTTCTGCATCTTTAATGAAGCTGTCATCGTCTAAATCCAGGTCTAAATCAATGTCATCAAGCAGAACAGTGTCCTCGGTAAGCATCGCTTCGTCCAGTACGGGAACAACGTCAATATTACGGTTCTCCAGGTAACTGTAAATTTGGTCCATCTGTTCCGGTGACAGGTTATCCCCGGTAAAAAAATCATTAATCTCCCCTGCATCCAGCGTGTTATGCTTGGATTTTGCATGTTCGACCAGCTTTTCCAGCTTCTTTAAAAAATCGTCCTTTTCCACTGATAAACGTCCTTTCGCTTAAAGGTAAATGTGGAAACTCCCACAACTTATCATTATATACCATTGAATACTGTATTTCAACATATTTCGACAAAATATTTTATTTTCTTAGAAGAATCTGTATTCGTTCCTTTAAATTTCCAATATTTACCTCTGTTCTGGTTCCGCCGTACTCACCGTCCAGGACCCAGTCCACTCCCCATTCCGATGTCATTCGGATGGATGAGGTCTTAAATTTATACACATATTCGTTGGGTTCTTCCTTGAGAAACATATAGGATACAATGTTGCTCAAATCCACAGGCGTTCTGGGCATACGGATCAACAGCACCTCGAACAGCCCGTCATTTAAGGCCACGGACTGGTTCACCAGTCCCTTGAAACCGCCCACGCTTCTGGTATTGGTCACCATGCCAAAGGCAAAATCCTCTTCCAGCACCTGATCCTCCCATTCCACCTTCATGCGGTATGGCTTCAGGCCTGCCAAACTCTTTACGCCCTCGATCATATAGGCCTGATGGCCCAGCAGGTTTTTCCTGTCTTGGGATGTGAGATAAGACACTTCCGTAAATGCCCCAAAGGCGGCAATATACATAAAATACCTGTCATGGCAAAAGGTGCCGATGTCAACGGCAAAGGGCTTGCCCTCCATAATATCCGAGGCCGCCTGGGGCATCCTCTTAGGTATCTCCAGGCTGGAGGCAAAGTCATTGGTGGATCCGGCCGGAATGTATCCCAAAAGAGGCAGCTTCTTAAGCTTCATCATGCCGGACACGGTCTCATTCAGGGTACCGTCCCCGCCGCTGCACACCACCAGGTCCACACGGTTACCGTATCGGTGCACCACTTCCACGGCATCGCTCTGCTTCTGGGTCACATGGACACGGATCTCATAACCCGCCCTGGTGAAAATGTCCAGTATTTCCATGAGATGACCCTTGATCTGCTCCTTGCCTGAACGGGGATTAAATACAAACAGCATTTTCTTCATCCTGCATTCCTCCCTTTCAGTGTAACCAATTTTAACAAACTTATCCAATCAAAGAAGTATATGCCTGAAATGCATTGGGCAGAGCATATTTTTCCTCCACTTCCTTCCTGGAAACCATGAACCAATCCCCGGCCCGGTCCTGTTTCTGGACAGATGCCGGCTCCTGGGCCAATGCCGGCTCCCGGGCAGCTCCCGGCTCACGGACAGCTTCCGGCCCCTCGGCAAAATCCCAGCCTGCGCCGTCCTCCTTCTGCCTCAGGACCACCCGGTATCCGCTCATATGCCATTCCACATGGGAAAATACATGCTTGGCCGATGGCAGAGGGATCAGCTGCTCCACTGCCTCAGGCTCCAGACCCAGAACCTCCGGGACCTCCTCCGATCCCGGATACCCCAGCACATTGGGGAGTTCATAGAGAGCTGCCAGAAGGCCTTTTGGCGGTCTCTTATGGATGGCTACCTTGTCTTGATATTCTATGATGAAAACGGTCCTCTTCTCGATTTTCCTCGCCTTTGCAGGCGATTTATAGGGAATTTCCTTCCACCAGCCATTCTTTTTTGTGAGGCAGACAGAAGCCAGGGGACACTCGCTGCATTTGGGCTCTCCTCCCGGTATACACACCAGGGCGCCGATCTCTATGAGCCCCTGGTTGTAGTGACTGGCTTCATCTGCGGGCATCACGGCTTTAAGTTCCTGTTCCATCCCGGTCTTCACAGAGGCCTTCTTTATATCCTCCCGGTCCCCCAGGATCCGTGAGATAACCCTGAGCACATTGCCGTCCACGGCAGGAAGCGGCTGGTTAAAGGCAATGGAAGCAATGGCTCCTGCCGTATAGCTCCCGATCCCGGGCAGCCGGATCAGATCCTCAAAGGATGCAGGAAGGCAGCCGCCGTATTCCTCCATTACCATCTTGGCCGCTGCCTTTAAATTCCTGGCCCGGTTATAATATCCCAGGCCTTCCCACATCTTCATAAGATGATCATCCTCTGTCTCTGCAAGATCCCTCACAGAAGGAAACGCTTCCATAAACCGTTCAAAATACGGCTTCACCGCCTCAACCCTGGTTTGCTGCAGCATGATCTCCGATATCCAGACCCGGTAAGGCTGGGGATCATCCCTCCAGGGCAGGGAACGGGCCCTGGAGCCGTACCAGGCCAGCAGGGGCCGTTCCATGGCACGAAGCCGTTCCTGCCGGTCAAGCGGCGCATCTTCCGGTTCCAGCACCTGGAGACGGTCATAAAAATGTCCTGAATCATACATATCCATAAATACCTCTCACCGACACTTCCCCGGATATGACGGAAGCCACCGTGCCGTCCTTTTTCTTTACCAGCAGGCTTCCTTCATTGTCAATTCCCAGAGCGGTCCCCTCATACTGGCCTTTGGGGTCAAGCACCATCACTTCCCTGTTGGTATTGGCCAGCTCCCTGTTATACTCTTCCTTTAATATCGACATGTCACAGGTTTCCAGGAAAATGTCATAATATTCCTCAAATGCTTCCGCCACGGCGCTGATGACCGGGCTCCGCCTGATGTTCTCCCCCTTTTCCAGCTTAAGGGAGGTTGCTGTTTCGGCCAGTTCACCGGGGAACTCATCAATGTTTACATTGATCCCGATCCCTGTGATCACATACCGGATGCACTCATCCTCCGTGCTCATCTCCGTCAGGATCCCGCAGATCTTCTTTCCCTCCAGCACCGCGTCATTGGGCCATTTGATCATGGCATTCAGACCCGTGGAGGATCTGACCCCTTTTACCACCGCCATCCCGGCGATCAGTGTAAGCATGGATGCATGCAGGGGGGAGATGGCCGGCCGGAGGACCACGCTCATCCATATGCCCACGCCCTTGGGAGAGGTCCACAGCCTGCCCCTTCGGCCTTTGCCCGCCCACTGGCTGTCCGCCACCACCAGGGTGCCGTGGATTGCTCCCTCCTCAGCCAGTTTTCTGGCCCTGGTGTTGGTGGAATCCGTTTCATCAAAATATTCCAGCCTGCCCCCAATCCATTTGCTGTGAAGCATGGACTGCAGTTCAGCCTGGGTGATCACGTCCGCGTTCTCCACCAGGTGATACCCCCGGTTGCGGACAGCTTCAATTTTGTAACCTTCTTCTTTTAGTTCATTCATGGCCTTCCACACAGCTGTGCGGGAGACCCCCATCTTATCACACAGCTGCTGGCCGGAAAGATATCCATCCGCGGCCCTCAGCATGCTTAAAATCTCTGACTTCATGTTCACCTCTATGTCCAAATGCTGATGGCGCTTAAGACACCGAGAACACCGAGGCCCACGGCCAGTACCAGCTGCAGGATTCCCAGGCGGAACTTTTTCTTATCCCTGCCCCAGGTCTTGCATTCAAATATACCGCTTACCGCATTTAATAAAGCTGCCAGCAAAAACACCAGAGGAAAAAGCATGTGATTTCCCTCCGGGTTAATGAATGACAGCACGGCCAGAATTACAATTGCAATTCCCAGTATCAGGTGGGCCATGTCCAGGAATACCCCGGCATGGCGCTCACCCCTTCCTCTTTGCCCATGCATATGTGCTATTCTCCTAACGTTGCCAACATTACCGCCTTGATGGTATGCATCCTGTTCTCAGCCTCGTCAAAGACAACGGACTGGCTGGATTCAAATACCTCATCTGTCACTTCCAGTTCCGATACGTTAAAGCGTGTGCCCATCTCATGGCCGATCTTGGTCTTCAGGTCATGGAAGGATGGCAGGCAGTGAAGGAAGATGGACCGGGGGCCTGCGTGATCCATCACGGCCTTTGTCACCTTGTAAGGTGTCAGGTCCTTAATACGCTCTTCCCATACCTCGTCCGGCTCTCCCATGGAAACCCACACGTCCGTATCAATTACATCTGCTCCCCTGGTCGCAGTATCCACATCCTCTGTCAGGGTGATGGAACCGCCGCTTTCCTTTGCAAATGCCTCACATTCCTCCACAAGAGCCTTGTCAGGGAAATACTTGGCCGGTGCGCATGCCACAAAATGCATGCCCATCTTTGCACAGGCGATCATCAGGGAATTACCCATATTATAACGCGCATCGCCCATATACACAAGCTTTACACCCTTTAAATGTCCCAGATGTTCGCGAATTGTGAGAAGATCCGCCAGCATCTGTGTGGGATGGTCCTCATTGGTAAGGCCGTTCCACACAGGCACGCCTGCATATTTGGCCAGTTCCTCCACGATCTCCTGTCCGAATCCGCGGTACTCGATCCCCTCATACATCCTTCCCAGGACCCTTGCCGTGTCAGCGATGCTTTCCTTTTTGCCGATCTGGGAACCTGACGGGTCCAGATAAGTGGTGCCCATTCCCAGATCATGGGCAGCAACCTCGAACGCGCAGCGCGTTCTGGTGCTGGTCTTTTCAAAGATCAGAGCCACATTCTTACCCCGAAGACTGTCTGTCAGGATTCCATTCTTTTTCTTTTCCTTCAGTTCAGCCGACAGATCCAGTAAGTATGTAATCTCCTCTGGTGTATAATCTTTCAATGTCAAAAAATTCCTGCCCTTTAAATTCATACTGTCCTCCGTATCCACCACTGTGTATGGTTGTTTTTTATTAATATTTATGCATCTTTATGCATAATATACTACACCTGGCGTCCGCTGTCAAGAGTGGGAATCAAAGCTCTCAGCGCAGCTGACCCGGCTTTCTTGTGTATGAGGTTCAGCATTTCATCCACTGTATAAATTTTAAACCGGCCGATCCGGTACTGTTTTGCCAGATCTTCCAAAAGGGACAGGTACAGGTCCTTGTAATCCCAGCCCTCCTTCATCCTCAATTCCTTTGCCAATTGGGGAAATATGGTTTCCGTATACTTCCGGTACCCCGGCATATCCTCCTCATCCCTTGTAAACTCAGGCTTCAGGTAGGAAAGGAGAACGTGGATCTCCGTCATCATCTTGTCAAAATAATAGGTTTCCCCCTCCGGGGCATTGATATAATACACACGGCCCGCCAGGCCGTAAAGCATCCTCTTGCTGTCAAAATATCCCAGAAGCATATTCCTTCTGGCCCTTTTTCTGTCAAACTCCAGGATCCCGCCCAGGTCCTGCCTGGGCGCCACATGATAGATGGAGACATCTTCGGGAATTTCCAGCTTTTTCTCCGTATCAATCCCATACCCGTAAATACGCAGCACAATGATATCCTTATATCCCTTGTCGATGAGCACATCCACAGGCACATTGTTGATGCCTCCGCCGTCCATATAATACTTTCCGCCCAGCTTTTCCTGGCGGAAACCGATTAAATATGCACTGGCCATAAGCATGTCGCTGATCGTGCCCTCCGGCGCTTCCTTTACATTGGCTATCAGAGGCTGACGGTCGGACAGGGAGTAGGTCACCACATAGAGCTCCCTGTCCGAACTCCTGATCTTCTCCTCATCCACCACGTCATCGATCAGTCCCTTCAGGGGTGCAATGTCAAAGCCGCCGTCCTTTAAAAGGCGCTTTGCCCCTGATATAAGCTCCCCCACATTAAGGGATGTGAGGCTGGAGAGATTTCGGATACTGAATTTCTTCAACTGGTCCATCAGCTGGTCATCCACATCCATTACCCTGGAATAGCTGATGTTTTCCCATATGTGCTCTGCCTTTTGAAAATCATCCATACAGATAAGGGCGCCGTTGAGAGCGCCCACTGAGGTGCCTGCGGCTCCCCTTATCTTTACCCCGGCCTCCCGGAGGGCGCGCCAGGCGCCCACCTGGTATGCTCCTTTGGCTCCTCCGCCTTCCAGAACAATGCCGTATTCCCTGTCCAGATCCAACTGAAGCTTAATTCTGACCACCTGCCCTTCTATGTCTGCCGGCCATATGCCGATTGAATAAAAATGCAGCAGGCCGTATGAGTATCAATGTGAGAAATGATACCGCCACAAAGCCAGCCAGCTGCGCTTCCATGGAAGCGCCTGTCAATGCAATGATAAAAGCCCCGGCTGCCCCGGCCGCAAACCACAGCGATGTCAGGCAGCGAAACGCCAGTTCCACCCCCAGAAATACCAGAAATGATACAAGCCATCCGATTGATGCCATGCTTTGTCCTCCTTCCTGTGGGCGTATTCTGATTGGCCGGTTCAGGCACCGGTGTCCCTTGGCAAAAAGCGATCCGAAACAGCCGGTTCAGCCATTCCTGCGCTGTCTTGCCACCTCAAACATGAGCACGGAAGCCGCAACCGCCGCGTTCAGGGATTCCACCTCCCCTGCCATAGGGATCTTGATATAGCAGTCGGCCAAATCTGCTGTCTCCGCTTTCAGACCGCCGGCCTCATTTCCAATTAAAAAGCCCACACTGTCAGTATAATCTTCCTGGTCATAATTATTCATGCCCTTTAAGTGGGCTGCAAATAGTCTAACTCCCTGGCCCTTCATTCTCCCGCACGCTGCCTTAAGGTCATCCACATACACAAATGGCATCCTGTAAATGGATCCCATGGTGGAACGGATCACCTTTGGATTGTAGATATCCGCCGTCTCCCTGTTCATCACAATACCGGTGATTCCGGCTCCCTCCGAGGCCCTGATAATGGTTCCCAGGTTTCCAGGATCCTGAAGGGTTTCCAGGATCATAATAGCCAACCTCTTTCCTGATCCCGGTCCCTTAAGAATATCATCCAGGGTATACTTTTTCTGCCTGGCAACTGCCAGAACGCCCTGAGGCGTCTGCGTGTCCGCCATTACCCCCATCACAATATCAGTCACTGTCTCATATGAATATGCCGACAGCCACGTTTTATTTTCCCGGTTCGCTGCAAACCCCTCGGTTACAAACATGCTGTCCACATCTCCCGGCGGGAGTTCCCTGCACATACGCAGTCCTTCCACCACGTACACGCCTTCTTCCCTTCGGGCTTTGGCCCTGGTCCTTAAATTCACCACACGTTTTACCTGCTTATTGGACGTACTGTTAATCATCTGTCAACTTCTCCTTATCAGTGAATCTTCTCCAGTTCCTCCATCCACAGCCGGCTGCAGGCATCGCTGGGCATACGCAGATCTCCTCTGGGGGATACTGCCACCGATCCCACCTTAGGACCGTCCGGCAGGCAGGAGCGCTTAAACTGCTGGCTGAAGAACCTGCGGTAAAATACCTTCATCCACTTTAATATGGTCTCCCTGTCATACTGTCCCTTAAAAGCCTGAAGGGCCATCCGGTAAATCTTGGCCGGTGCATAACCGTACCGAAGGATATAATAAAGATAGAAGTCATGAAGCTCATAAGGCCCCACCAGGTCCTCTGTTTTCTGTGAAATCTGTCCGTCCTCAGGCGGCAGAAGCTCCGGACTTACCGGAGTGTCCAGCACATCCATGAGCACCTCTGACAGTTCCTGCTCATTACAGGTATCCGCATAATAGCGCACCAGATGACGCACCAAAGTTTTAGGCACCGAGGCATTGACCCCGTACATGGACATATGGTCGCCGTTGTAGGTGGCCCATCCCAGGGCCAGCTCCGACATGTCCCCTGTTCCGATCACAAGTCCGCCCACCTGGTTGGCAATATCCATCAGGACCTGGGTCCTCTCCCTGGCCTGGCTGTTCTCATATGTTACATCATGATTGTCCATATCCTGCCCGATATCGGTAAAATGCTGGCTCACGGCCTGCCGTATATTGATCTCCTTCAGTTCAGCCCCCACCTTTGCAGCCATGGTGCATGCATTATGATAAGTTCTGTCCGTGGTTCCAAAACAGGGCATGGTGACACAGTGGATATTGCTCCTGGGGATCTTAAGGGAATCAAATGCCCTGACAGTCACAAGTAATGCCAGAGTAGAGTCCAGTCCCCCTGAAAGCCCCACCACCGCGTGCTGGCATCCTGTATGCTCCAGACGCTTTTTCAGCCCCATGGCCTGGATGGACAGGATCTCCTCGCAGCGGCGGCTGCGCTGTCTCTCATCATGAGGCACAAAGGGAGCCGGGTCAACAAAACGCAGGATATCCTTGCCTGTGCCGGACAGTCCGTATGCCTGGGCAGCCTGAGCGCTGCGGTCATCGCCGTCCTTTAAGGACAGTTCAAAATCCACGATCATATAGCTGCCCTCTTTCCTGGCATCATCCGGTGACGGGAATGTGGTCATGCGCCTGCGCTCACTGCAGAGCCGTTCCACATCCAGGTCCGCACAGATACTCTCATTGATAAAACGCCGGGATTCCACCAGGCAGTTTCCATTCTCCGCAATGATGTTCTGTCCTCCGAACACCAGATCCTGGGTGGATTCCCCCTCCCCGGCATTGGCATATACGTAACCGCATACCAGCCTTGCGGACTGGCTGCAGATCAGCTCATGGCGGTACACATCCTTGCCCGTTGTCTCATCACTGGCTGAGCAGTTGACTATGACCGTTGCCCCTGCCAGGCAATGCCGTATACTGGGCGGACAGGGTACCCATACATCCTCACAGATTTCCGCACCCACAGTAAACCCCTTCATATTGGTGCACCTGAACAGCAGATTCATGCCCATGGGCACCGGCCTGTCCTCCCATGGGACAAAAACAGGGGTTTCATTGCCCGGCCAAAAATGGCGGGCCTCGTAAAATTCAGAGTAATTGGGAAGGCTCTTCTTGGGCACTAAGCCCAGAAGCCGTCCCCCCTGTATGACCGCAGCCACGTTATAAAGTTTCCCTTCCCGCTCCCAGGGCATACCAAGAAACACCAGGATATCCTTGTCCTTTGTGGCGCTGATGATGCGTCCCAGTTCTTTCCTTGCTCCTTCTAACAGCGAGGACTGGAAAAACAGGTCGCTGCAGGTGTATGCAGTGAGACACAGTTCAGGGAATACCATAAGCTTCACGCCTCTGCTGTATCCCTGATGGATCAGATCAATTATCTGCTGCGCATTATATTCCGGGTCAGCCACCCTGATCTTCGGTGTGACTGCCGCTACCCTTATGAATCCATCTCTCATATTACGGCCTCCATAACTTATTACGTACCTAGTTCTTCATGTGTGTACTTAGTTCTTTGCGTCATAGCATGGTACTTTGTCTACCTGGACATTATATCATAAAAGTTTTCCGCATGACACCCCCAATCATACACGCGTCCTGTACATGATCCCATACACATTCTGTTTACATTTGCACGAAACTGATGTACAATCGTTGAAAACAAAAAAATTCGCACAGGAGTAATCATAAAATGATCAATGAATTTTCCAGAACAGAAATGCTCATAGGTTCCCAGGGTATCATGTCCCTGAAAGCTGCCACCGTAGTTGTATTCGGCGTGGGGGGCGTGGGTTCCCATGCCATTGAGGCCCTGGCCAGATGCGGTGTGGGCAGGCTGGTACTGGTTGACAATGATACCGTATCCCTGACCAACGTCAACAGGCAGAGTATTGCAATGCACAGCACCATTGGACGGCCGAAAACACAGGTCATGAAAGAAAAGATTGCCGACTTAAGTCCCGATACCCGGGTGATCACCAGTGAGCAGTTCGTGCTTCCCCAGAACCTGGATACTCTTTTTGAAACAATAAAAAGCCAGATGGAACCATCTGACCGTGTGTCCTATATTCTGGATGCAATTGACACAGTGACCGCCAAACTGGCACTGGTCTCCTATGCCCAGGAGAACGGGATCCCCATCATCTCCTCCATGGGCACCGGCAATAAGCTGCATCCTGAGCTGTTCAGCATATCCGACATTTCACAAACCTCCGTATGCCCCCTGTGCCGGGTCATGCGCAAGGAACTGAAAGCCAGGAATATCAGCCATCTCAAGGTTTGCTGGTCTCCCGAGCCTCCCCTCACCCCAGGTCCGGCTGAGGAGGACACAGGAAACCGCCGGGCGACACCAGGCAGCATCTCCTTTGTCCCCCCGGTGGCGGGGCTTCTCATCGCAGGTCAGATCGTCAGGGATATCTGCGGCCTGGACTGAGCCGGCCCATGGCAGGCCCGGCATCTTTATTCCAACGGCGCCCTGTAAAACCGTCCCACAAACTGCTGTGTCTTCAGCACATTGATGATCACATGCTCATCCGCTTCCTGCATCACATGGACCGCGTCATTTACCTCGTAGGCTGATATGACTGTGTTGAGCAGATACATCTTCTTTTTGCTGTAGCCACCCATGGCCTCCACGCAGGACATACCATGCCTGAAACGGCTGATATATGCCTCCACCACCTCCGGCCCTTTGATGGTGGTAACCTGAAGTGTCACCAGCTCATACCTGTGATGGAAGGCGGAGATCATCCTTGTGGAAATGAACTGGAAGATAATGGAGTAGCCGGCATACTTCCATCCGAATATGGAGCCGTAAAAACAGTACATGATGGCATTGCCGAAAAACACATAGCTCCAGATAGACTGTCCGGTGCGGTTGGAAACAAAAAGGGCGATAAAATCAGTGCCTCCGCTGGAGGCATTTCCCCTTAGGGCAATGACAATGGCACTTCCAAAAATGACCCCGCCGAATATCACGTTCAGTACTTCATCTGTAAATATGGGCGTAAAGCTGAATATCTGCAGGAATACACTGCTTAAAAATACCTGCGCCAGGGAAAACACGGTAAAGCGAACGCTGATCCCCTTACAGCACATAAAAGCCACGGGAATATTCATCAAAAGCATGGTTATCTGCATGGGAATAGTAAGCCCCCACAGGCCTCCCAGACGCTCGATCAGCATGGCGATTCCGGTAAATCCGCCGGAAATAATGCCTGCGGACCGGACAAACACCTGCAAAGCATATGCCTGGACCAGCGCAGAGAGGATAACCGCGGCCAGTGTGATCCCCAGCCTGACGCGTCTGTCCTTTTTCCATTTATTAACGAAGGCGGAAATACGCCTGAGACTTTTCATAATTCCTCCTGCTGCCCTAAACTGCTACATTATATGACATAATTATCTTTCATATTCTTCCGCCACTGGACCAGATCCTCCAGTGTATACCGGTCCACCACTCCCTTGATAGCTTCATCCAGCTCCCTCCACAATCTGAGGGTTACACAGTCCAGCTGCCTTGTGCACGGATTATCCTCACCGCTTAAGCAGTCCACCGGCGCAAGGCTTCCCTCTGTAACCCTGAGTATCATGCCCACCGTGTATTCCGCCGCGGGCTTTGAAAGGTAATATCCGCCCTGGTTTCCCCGGATACTGCGCACATAACCGGCCCTGGACAGGATGGATATGATCTGTTCCAGATACTTACCGGAAATACCCTGGCGGTTTGCAATATCCTTTATCTTTACCGGTTCCCCATCCCCATGGACCGCCAGGTCCACCATGGTGCGCAGGGCATAGCGCCCTTTTGTCGAAACTAACATATATCTTCACGTCCTTTTGGTTTAGTATTTGTAGTTGATGTATAAAATATCCACATATGATTATCATACTATTCCTGTAGGAAATATGTCAATAGAAACTTATGGGCCTCATGTATAGATACTGTGGATTCAGGAAAACTAAAAGGTGTTTGAAACAGATAGATAAACGGCTTAAACGAAGAATATGAGAACAGAATGGAGGATTCACATGAAAGCGGAGATTAAAACAGAACCTGTATTCCTTACTGATAAGAACCATATTGTGGTGCTGGAAGCTCTTTGCGGCGCTCCGGGCGCTGCTCTGCCCGATACCTGCAAGCCCTTTGAGGTGCTGGAACCGGGTATGACCGAGGGTGCAAGCGAAAAACATCTCCCTCTGGTGGAAACAGACGGGCTTCACGTCACAGTTAAGGTGGGCGAGATCTTCCACCCCATGGGCGAAGATCACAGCATTGGGTGGGTATGCCTGACAACAAAAGCCGGATGTACCATGCGTGTCTGCCTGAACTCTGACTGCGAGCCCGTGGCACACTTTACCCTGGAACAGGGAGATTCCCCGGTGGCAGCCTATGCATACTGCAACCTTCACGGTCTTTGGAAGACAAACATCTGATGTAGGCACAAGCTAAACGATACATGTGTTTAACCTTATGGTACTCTCAGTGGACAAGGCAGCCATTTTTTAAATAAAAAAAGGGAGCTGCCCTTCCCCCACAGAAGGCAGCTCTCAGTCACGATCAAAACCGTCACACTATTAGTTTATTTGGCATCCCCATACCAAACAAAAACCCGTAAGGCACTCCTTTGTGCTTCTTACATGGACACTATAACACCGTTCCCATGATTTGTCAATCTTTTTTGTGCACATTAACATAATCCATTCCCTTCCAAAGGCATTTTTATATAAAATTCTTCCAGCTGTCCCCCTGCCAACGACATATGTATTCATGTATAATCACACCTCTTTGGTACATACTAACATTATGTATTTTTTTCATCTGAAGTCGCGCAGAAAGGAAGAAACAATGGAATTTTCCCAAAATTTAAAAGACAATATTACCTACCTTCATGAAAAGCTGAATGTTCAGACGAATTTTGATGTGGTATACCGTGTGATTCACATCGGCGGACGGGAGGCCTGCCTGTATTTTATAGATGGCTTCACCAAGGATGATTCCCTGTTAAAGATACTGCAGGCATTTTCCACCATCAAGCCCGAGTCCATGCCGGAAGATGCACATGCATTTTCCAAACAATACCTGCCCTATGGAGAGATCGGACTTCTGACCAATGATACAGACATGATCACCCAGCTTTTGTCCGGTGTCTCATGCCTTTTTATTGACGGTTATGACAAATGCCTTACCATCGACTGCCGCACCTACCCTTCCCGAGGGGTGAGTGAGCCTGAAAAGGATAAGGTCCTGAGGGGGTCCAGGGACGGATTTGTGGAGACACTGATCTTTAACACCGCCCTGATCCGGAGGCGGATCCGTGACCCCAAGCTGACCATGGAAATCATGAGTACGGGTGAAAGCTCCCACACCGACATCGCCATCTGTTATATGGAAAACAGGGTGGATAAACAGCTCCTGGCCAAGATTAAGGAACGGATTAAAAACCTGAAGGTAGATGCCCTGACCATGAACCAAGAAAGTTTGGCCGAGTGTCTTTTTCCCTATAAATGGTTTAACCCGTTTCCAAAATTCAAATTTTCGGAACGGCCGGACACGGCTGCTGCCTCTGTGCTGGAAGGCAACGTCATCATCCTGGTGGACAATTCCCCTTCAGCCATGATCCTTCCATCCTCCGTGTTCGACATCATAGAGGAAGCGGACGATTACTATTTTCCGCCCATCACAGGCACCTACCTGCGGCTTTCCAGAATGACCATCTCCATCCTCTCCCTGATGCTGACGCCCACATGGCTTCTGCTGATGCAGAATCCCGGATATATTCCGGATTGGCTGGCCTTTATCCGGGTATCGGATCCACTGAACGTGCCCCTGATATGGCAGCTGCTCATACTGGAATTTGCCATAGACGGACTGCGCCTGGCTGCTGTGAACACCCCCAGCATGCTGACCACCCCTCTCAGTGTGATCGCCGGTATCGTACTGGGTGAGTATGCGGTAAAATCAGGCTGGTTCAACAGTGAAACCATGCTCTACATGGCCTTTGTGACCATTGCCAACTATTCCCAGGCCAGCTTTGAACTGGGTTACGCCATGAAGTTCATGCGTATCATCATACTAATCCTGACCTCAATTATCAATATCTGGGGGTATGCCATCGGCACCATACTGACCATATGCGCCATTGTATTTAACAGGACCATTGCAGGAAAGAGTTATATCTATCCCCTGATCCCATTCAGCCTCAGCGAGCTGAAAAAGCGGTTCCTCAGAGGACGGCTTCCCCACACAGAAAAGTAACTGTCTCCAACATACACGTGTAAAAGCAGCAAAATGCTCCTCCCCGGGCGCCTGGCACAATCCAGGTGCACACTCCGGGAAGGAGCATTTTCAGTGCATGGCACTCTCAGTTTACAGATAGTACAGGGGACAGATCATACAAAATCCTCGCGCATGGGAGTAAAGATATCCAAAAGGATCCCCGCCTCCAGGCAGACGCAGCCATGTTCCACCCCATCCATCTTAAGCATGGTATCACCGGCCTTCACGATCCTCTTCTCACCCTCTATATTAAACTCAAACTCACCGCTTACCACATATGTGATCTGAGTGTGGGGATGATGGTGCAGGCTGCCCACCGCGCCTTTTTCAAATGTATTCTCAACACACATCAGGTCTTTGCTGTAAGCCAAAACCCTTCTCACAACTCCCTCTCCTGCCTTAACGGCCTCTGTATCCCCGTGGAATACCCATCTCTCATCCAACATGATCCTGCACTCCTTTTTTATGATTTCATATTCATATAAGTTATTTTATCTATCGTTTTCCCTATCAAACAATACGGTCAGCACTCTGCAAATCCCACGCTTTTCAGGAACTTTCCAAATGCCTCACGTCCCTTGGTATCGCATTTGTAAACACCTGCATCCTCCAGAACTCTGGCAAACACGTGCCCCACTTCCTCCTGAAGGATGTCCTGCACATTCTCAGATGTGACCGCAATACCTTTTTCCTCATATTTAGGAAGGAACTCCTCCACCCAATCCCCGTGTTTTTCCAGGGTTCCATTGCTGCGGATATCTCTTCCTTCTATTATATACTGTCCCAGCTCAGCCAGCTCTGTCTTCAGCCTGGAAGGAAGTACCGCCAAACCCATGACCTCGATCAGGCCGATGTTTTCCTTCTTAATATGGTGCAGTTCCTGATGGGGATGGTATACACCCAGGGGGAACTCATCCGTAGTGATGTTATTGCGCAGCACCAGATCCAGTTCATACATATCCTGGACCTTTCTGGCAATGGGCGTAATGGTGTTGTGGGGCTCACCGTCTGTCTGGGCAAAGACGAATGCGTCTTCATCCGTGTATGCCCTCCACGCCTGAAGGACCCGGTCCCCCAGCTCAATGAGCCGGTCAGCATCCTTGGCACGCAGCCTCAGCACGGACATGGGCCAGAACACGATCCCCGCCTCCACATCCTCAAACCCTTTTAATGTAAAATGCTTCTCTATGGCAGCCCTTGCCATGGCAAAGGTGTAATGTCCGCCCTGGAAATGGTCGTGGCTTAAAATGGAGCCGCCCACAATGGGAAGATCCGCATTGGAGCCAAGAAAATAGTGGGGAAACTGCTTAATAAAATCAAACAGCTTCCTAAAGGCAGCCCGGTCGATCTTCATGGGGATATGCTGTCCGTTGAATACAATACAATGCTCATTATAATACACATAAGGGGAGTACTGGAATCCCCACTGGCTGTCATTGATGGTGACTGGTATGATCCTGTGGTTATTCCTGGCCGGATGGTTGGTGCGGCCCGCATATCCCACATTCTCCATACACAGCTGGCACTTTGGATAGCCGCTCTGTTTGGCAAGCTTGGCAGCTGCAATGGCCTTGGGATCCTTCTCCGGCTTGGACAGGTTAACGGTGATATCCAGCGTACCGTACCGGGTCTTTGTTGTCCATTTCATATCCTTTACAATGCGGTAACGGCGTATGTAATCCGAATCCTGGCTCAGCTTATAGTACCAGTTGGTGGCCTCCTCCGGGGATACCTTATAATGGTCCCAAAATTCCCGGACCACCTCACTGGGTCTTGGCATCAGGCAGTTCATCAGCTTTGTATCAAATAAGTCCCTGTATACAATGCTGTCATCCTCCAGTGCGCCGGTCTCATGGGCATGATCCATCAGGGCTTTCAGAATATCCTCCAGACTGCCTGCCGCTGCATCCTCCGTGGGTTCCTGGTATTCATCCATCTTCATTACATCCAGGATCTGGTTCCTGGCGTAGACAGCGTCCACCTCACTTATCAGCCCTGTATCCAGGCCATACTGTACCAGTCCCTCAATTGCTTCATAAACCATAACAGCACCCTCCATTTTTTATTCCTATTTATTATATCCCTTGCACAAATCCATGACAATGGCATTTTCTTAGCATTTATATCAAATTTCTCTGATGACACGGCTGATCCGCTGCACAACCATCCCCCCCAGCAGTCCAATCAGGGCGCCTGCCACAGTCCCTGCTGCCAGAAGCACCGGAAGGTATGAGAACACGCCAAAGGTGTGGACCACAAAGGCAGCCATCAAAAACTGCCCGATGTTGTGGGCCACTCCCCCCAGTATGCTGACTCCCACCATGCCAAACAGGCGGAATTTCCTGCACACCGCCATCACGGTCAGGCTGAACGCAGCTCCGGCCAGACTAAAAAGGATGGCGGAGGCAGGCCCGAAGGTAAACCCCGACAAAAAGATCCGCACCACATTCACTGCAATGGCTGCTTTTACTCCCATACAGTACAGGGTTATCATGGTGACCAGGTTGGCCAGTCCCAGCTTTACCCCGGGCGCCCCCAGATAAACCGGTATCAGGGACTCCACATACCCCAGCACAAACGCCAGGGCAATCAAAAGTCCGAACAGCGCTGTCCTTTTTGTGGATACTGCCTGTCCCCTCCTTGTTGTTTCCTTTTCCTTCCTGCTGATCATAAAACACCCCTGCCTGTCCTTTGTTTTCAAATATACTCAGTATAGCATGGATCCCATGTGAATTACAGAGGATTTTCCATCTGCTTCCCATACCACTCCTCAAATCCTTCCTCCGTCCTATCACCGGTGGACTCCTGATAATATCCCTTTAGCTGGTCCTTAAATTCCTCCAGACTCTTCTGGTCCTCCAAATGGGGGGATGCCAGTTTCTCCCGTATCCTGCAGGCTGAGACAGCATACAGGATGGCGTTATTCAGATCATGTTCTGTATCCGCATAGGCAATTGCCAGATAGGACCGCTTTTACGCAAAAGCTCCGGCCTTTCCACCGGTCTGTCCTCCTGCCCCGCCCTCTGCTCCCGATCATCCATCCTCAAATCCCCCCTCCGCTGTACATGATTTTATTATACCATACTCTTTGGCTGATCGGTTATTTATTCTGTCCCTGTTAGCGATTCTAATGGTTTAAACTTACAGGTAAATTTTATTGTATAACATCTACAATTGTGATAAAATAAACAATGTGCCGAAATCCCAATAAAACGGCAAAAAATAATGAATTTCCAGGAGAGTAATTATGAGCAGAAAAACAATGACGCCATCTGTAAAAAGCGCCATCGGCATTGCTGTCATGGCTGTTATGTCACTTGCTGTCATCGCAGTGTCAAACCCTCTATACCATGCAATGAAAGGCCCAATTACCACAAATCAGCCCGAAGTCCCACTCGCTGACGGAACTTACGTCTACGAAGTCCCGGAACCGGACTCCAAGGGCTATAAAGACCGTACCACCATCACGGTGTCCAATGGTATTATCGTGTCCTGTGTCTGGGATTCCTTTGATGCCGAGGGCAATGGCAAACAAAAACTGAGCATGGACGGCCAGTATGTCATGACCGACAATGGACCCACCTGGAAAGCCCAGGCTGATTCAGTTGGAAAATATGTGATCGAACACCAGAAAGTAGAGGGCCTTGCCAACCAGGAGGGTTATGCCACTGACGCCATTTCCACGGTCAGCATTAATGTATATCCCTTTATCAACGGAGTGGAGGAATGCCTGAAACAGGCAGCAGAATAATGAAACTATCAGGTAAACGTGATCTTATATTGGCCGCAGCCATCCTGCTGATCGCCGCGGCCCTATTTGGATTTAATTATATTTCCCACAAAAAACCGGCCGTTACCGCGCAGATCACCGTGGACGGCAAGGTAGTGGAAACCCTTGATCTAAGCAGGGACACGGAACTTACTGTCACGGGCGCCAACAAAGGGACAAACCATCTCATTGTCAGGGACGGCGAGATCTGGTGCAGTGAAGCCAGCTGCCCCGATAAGGTCTGTGTGCACCAGGGCAAAAAGCACTTAAGCAGCGACACCATTGTATGCCTGCCCAATAAAATGATCGTAACCATCACAGGGGACGAGTGAGACCAGAAATTCCCGGATCAGCGCCGCGCTCTTACGGCAGCGCATACCAGAAGGAGGTCTTACCGTCCTTTTTTGCACGTTCACGCAGTTCCCTGCGCTGGCCTTCTGTCAGTTGATTGGCCACAGCATATAAGTATTCCATGCGGTCATCCTCATACGCCCTTAGTGCGATCGCTTCTGCCTGCTCTGAAGTCAGCCCCACACATGACAAATAGAAGATTTCCATATTGTTTCCATTATAGGCATCCATGGCATACTCTCCCAAAATGGAATGGGGAAGTTCACCGGCGGCTATGGAGAAGAACTCCGCCTTATTATCCTGCGCAGCCCTCTTTGCAACAGCCGCTATCACATCCCGGGAAATCTGTGCATCATTTCCCAAGGTTGAAGCAAAATACTCCACCCGGTCATCTGCATAAGACTGTTCTATGATGGATTCACATGTCTCCCTGCCGGCGCTTTTTAAAACCGCCATGTAATACGTGATATTGTCAGCCTTGTAAAACTTCTGTGCCAGCTGGTCCGCCGTTTCCCCAAAGGGCCCGTCTACTCCCAGAACCACCACTTCACCGGGCTTCATATCCCCCGTGTCCTTGGTATCCCTCAAAGCTGCCCTGATCGCATTCACCACCGGGGCATGGTCTGCGTAGGAGGCTGCTTTCTGAACAAAGCAGACCGTCTTTCCATCTATCTGGCGGACCGTATCATACTTGGATGCGTCCACATTCCATGCCAGCCCCATAATATAGCCTTCCTTCCACACCAGCATTGAATGGAACCTTGTCTGGCCCGGGCGCCGTATGATATCTTCGCTGTTCCAGCTTATTTTGTCTTCTGAGGGATCTGTTTTTTGGCTTTCTTCCACTGTCCCTGCAAGTTTTAAAAGTCTTTTTTCTTCCATTAAGCCGGAATTTAAGGTAACAGATCTTGCAGCAGCCCATATGCCGGCCGGCCGTATGCGATCCGCAGATCCCCCGCCAGCAGCCATGTTCTGTCCGGCAGGTGCAAACCCGCACAAGATCCCTCCGCCTGCAAGTATGGCTGTCAGTGCCAGGGATGCATACAGATGTCTTTTTCTCCTTTTTGATCGATCCATGATATCCCCCAGCCTTTCCTTCATCCATTTTGCGTTTTCACCCAGGGACAGGGTCATTACAGGCCTGTCTGCCGTCCCGGCATACATCATGCTCCGGCCTAAGGTGTCCAGCAGCACGCTTCCGTAAATGCGCCGCTGCCCATCCCCCAGAACCCGGACCACCGCCTCATCACAGGCCAGTTCACATGCCCGGGCCGTCTCCCGGCGCAGTACATACACCATGGGATTAAACCAGTGGATACACACTGCCAGTTCAACTGCCCATTTATAGAGGGCATCCCTCTGGCGCACATGTCTGAGTTCGTGAAGGAATACATAATATGCCTGATCCTCCGGAAAATCCGCCGGGATCACCACCAACGGGTGCATGATCCCCACTGCCATGGGAGACGGCAGCCCCCGGCCGGCAAGCAGCTTAGGCTTGTGATCCATTCCCAAGTCACGGCATGCATGCTCAAATGCTTCCTTGAATCTGTCCGCCGGTTCCGCCTTCGCCCCAAGGTATCTCACGGCCCGTGAATACCCCAGTATTTTCCTGGCCAATGATCCGAGACACACAATGATCCAAAGTGCAGCGAAAAGCAGCTGATAGCCCATGACCGGTCCTGCTGTGATCGCTGCGCCTCCGGTTCCATTCCATGCCGGGATTACCGCAGTGCCGTTTCCACCGGCTTGTACCGCGTCTCCTCCCGTTTCACCTAAAGGATCCTCCCCATAATGGTTCCAAATCTCACTGCCGCCAGCCGTCTCCTGCCCTTCACCCCAGGGCGCGCTTATCTCTTTTAAGTTAACGGACGGTTCAAACACCTGCCTCATAAGATTCACAGGTCCGGCCACGGGCAGCATAAAACGCAGAACCGCCAAAAACCACACGTAATACTGCCACCTGCGGCCCAGCTGTTTTCCAAAAATCCTGGTGGCTGCCAGAAGGATAAGCGTCAGCAGGGCTCCCGAAAGGGACAGTGACAGAACTGCTTTTATCCATGGATTCATGTTCCCTCTCCCTCCTTTTCCCAGAACGCCTTCAGCTCATCATAGTCCTCTTTTGTCAGGTAATCCTGCTTTACAAGGGCAGAGATCAGATGCCTGGTATCTCCGCCAAACACCCGCTCCACCAGAATACACGCCTGCTTCTGTTGATATTCCTCCCTTGTAACCCGGGCAGTATATTCGTTGAGCCTGCCCCGCTTACATACGGTGATCATCCCCCGCTCAGCCAGCCGTGAAAGCAGGGTCAACACCGTATTCGGCTTCCATTCCCTTCCCCTGTCCTCCAGTTCCTCGCTCAGTTCGCCGAACATGATGGTTCCGCCCTTATCCCATATGACCTGCATAACCTCCAACTGTGTATCCGGCAGTGATGTTCCCTTTTCCATAACCCCAGCTCCTTTCACCTACAATTTGTAGGTACTAATCTCAGTGTACACCTACTTTTTGTAGGTGTCAAGGATGATCTGGCTTTTACAAAAGAAGACAACTGAGCCAGCACAGGCTTTATGTTTCCAATACCTGGTCTGCTCAGCTGTCTCCTTTGATCCTCTCATCCCCAAGGGGCTTTCCTCAACAGGGTTCCGACACATAACCATCAGAACTTCCTGGAAGTCCCAACTCCTGCCAGAGCCTTTTTAATAGCTTCAAAACTCATACCGCCCACAGAATTAATGGTGGCAACCACAGCGCCCTCCACCAGAGGACAGTCTACCATTTCCACCTTTTTGCCTTCATAGGTTTCTATTACCATTTCCGTTGTCATCACAGCACTTCCCATGTCCATCAGCACCAGAACGCCGTCATCTGAATAGACGGATTCAATGGCTGCCTGGATCTTCTCAAAGCTGGTGCCGAATCCTCCATCGTCCATGCCTCCCGCCTGGGCGATCTTCGCGCTTGGGGCCATGATGGATGTCAGTTCCACCACACTCTTGGCCAGATTCTCACTGTGGGACACGATCACAAAACCTACCATATATCAACCTGCTCCTTTCAAAGGGATATTATTTTGTTCCAACTACTCCCCGGCTACTTATACCAGGCACACGCCATGACCCGCATGGCATAATCTATCCATCTGTGCGCCTTAAGCAGTCCGCCTCATCATCCAACAAGCCGGGCAATGGTCTCCAGCATATAGGAATAGGAGGTTGCACCTGGATCCTGATGTCCCAGCCCACGTTCGCCCACATAACTTGCCCGTCCCTTGGTGGCAACCAGATCCTTGGTGTGCTCAGCGCCGGCCCAGGCTGCTCTCACACCCTCCCCCAGCACTTCCGCCGTACTTTTTCCTTCACCGGCAGCCGTCTCCATAGCTGTAAGGGACGGTACCATGGCATCCAGCATGGTGGCTTCCTCCACCGTGGCATGGCCTCTTTGCATCACGCCCTCCACTGCCGCCTTCATCATAGCCAGAAAATCAGTTATATCCATCTCATTCTTCCCGGCCAGAACCATTCCTGCCTTCATATAGGCTGTTCCGTATAAAGGCCCCGAAGCCCCGCCCACTGTGGAGACAAGCGTCATTCCCACCATCTTTAAAATGGTGCCGATATCCTTGCCCTCCAGAGAATCCAGTTTGCCTTCCACCGCCCCAAAACCGCGCGCCAGGTTAATCCCATGGTCGCTGTCGCCGATCGGCTGGTCCAGCTCTGTAAGATATTCCTTTTCTTCTTCCATCTTAAGACCAATTGCCCTGATGATCTCTAAAACTTTGCTGCTGTCTGCCATGATATTCCACCTCTCTGTTTATTTCAAACCGCATAGCCGTTCCAATCCAAACCCTTCAGCTGCGGCAATTTACAAACATGCTTTAAAATCCCCGCCCATAACAGGCGGGGATATACGATATCTCTATCTCCATGCCGGTGTGTCTGCCGGTGCGTCCAACAGCTCCTTTAATTCATTGTCCAGACGCAGAAGGGAAATGGAAAAGCCCTGCATCTCAATGGAGGTCATATACTCTCCCACCATTGTCTTATAGACTTTGATCCCTTTTTCAGCCAGCACATCCGCTACCCTGTTATTAATGATAAACAGCTCCATGAGAGGAGTGGCTCCTGCGCCATTGATCATCACCGCAACCTCAGAACCCGCATAATCCAGATCAGCCAGGATCTGAGCCAGCAGCAGATCCACTGTCTCATCCGCCGTTTTCATCGTCTCCCGGTGGGTTCCCGGCTCACCGTGTATGCCAATGCCCACCTCCATCTCATCCTCTGCCAGTTCAAATCCCGGCTTGCCTGCTGCCGGAACAGTACAGGGACCGGCAGCCGCGCCCATGGTCCTTACATTGTCGATCACCTTCTGGGCAACTGCCCGGACCTCATCCAGGGTTCCGCCTGCCTCAGCCAGGGCTCCTGCAATCTTATGTACGAAAATGGTTCCGGCCACCCCTCTGCGCCCTATGGTGTAAAGACTATCCTTTACCGCAACATCATCATTTGTAACCACATGTTTTACCGTGATGCCTTCCATCTCGGCCATCTCAGCAGCCATCTCAAAGTTCATCACATCCCCTGTGTAGTTCTTTACCACCATCAGCACGCCTGCGTCAGTGGCAACCGCCTTGATGCCTTCGTAGATCTGATCCGGTGTAGGTGATGTGAACACCGCTCCTGCTACGGCCCCATCCAGCATTCCGGTTCCCACAAATCCGCCGTGCGCCGGCTCATGGCCGCTGCCTCCGCCGCTGATCAGTGCAACCCTGCCCTCCTTTTTATGAGCGCGCACCACAACGTTGCCGCAATCCAGCTTTCTCAGATACTGCGGATACGCCTTAACCATGCCCTGGATCATCTGTTCCTCTACCAGCCCTACGTCATTAATAAATTTCTTCATATTGCGAAAACCCCCTTTTGTTATTTTCAGTCCGGCAAATACCCTTGCAAACACTCATACTACTGCACAAAGCAGGGGCTCCCCCCGGAGCCTCTGCCTGTTGTCCCTGTTCCCGTACCTATTCGCCTAAACAGTTCATGTCGTTAAGGCCGCATGTCTTGTCCTCATCATCACCAACGCAGTTCATGTCATTGAGGCCGCATGTCTTATCTTCCTCATCCGCAACACAGTTCATATCATTGAGACCGCATGTTTTATCCTCTTCTTCCGTCATGCCGTTCATATTGTTGATATCAAGCTGCTTTTTCTCCATGTAAAGTCCTCCTTTACTCAAGGCCGCCTATTACGGCTTATTCTCAGTTACTTCCCGGGAGCATGCCCGGATACGGACCATTCATAGGCACAAACCGCCCACAGGCACAAACCGCCCACGAAAAGGCCCTTCCTTAAACCACAGGAAGCCGGCATCCGCCTAAAGGGCGGCTGCCGACTGTCTGCTCACGCATCCCTGGTAGCTACAATGTCCACTCCCGTATCAGCCACATTGGCTACGATCACATCGCCAATATGCACAGGTGCCTTTACGGTTACTCCCTTTAACGCCTTCACGCACTGGAAGATCTTCTCCTTCGGTATATCCTCTTTTGTCTTAACGGAAACCCTTGCCACCTTTCCGCCCTCCACATCCACTGTGGATGTGACGATCCTGGTGGGATTGGTAACCTCCTTCCTGGCATATACCTCCCCACGCCTGCAGGTATGCCCTGTAATGCTGAGGATCTCTCCGCCTTCCAGTTCCACGGTCAGAGGACAGCCCATGGGACAGCCAATACAGATAAGTTCTCTCTTTTCCATGGTCTATGCCTCCTCTACCTTTATTGTAATGGTCTTAAGTTCCGGATGCAATAGTAATTTCTCTTTTTCCAGTTTAATCTCCTCCATCTCACCGGGAGCCATAACCGGACGTTTTCTGTGCATCACCTGTTCATCATCAAAATATACTCCGATATAGCAGTTCTTATAAACATTCCCCACACGGAACCTGACCACCTGGGTATTCTCCATGCGTTGTGGATTCACGGTACATGGCACGGTATAGCGCACGCCGTCCACGGCCTTGAGGTTAATTTCATGGCCCTGGCGGTCCATCTCTCCCTCCATCACATACCTGGCCGCATTCTTTCCCGCTGCCGCCGCTTCCTCGGACACAAAATCCACCAGATCATGGACATGGAGCACGTTGCCGCAGGCAAAAACGCCTTCCACACTGGTCTCCAGGCTCTCATTTACAATGGGACCGGACGTGACGCGGTTCATCTCCACCCCCATGGAACCGGAGAGTTCGTTCTCAGGGATCAGTCCCACTGACAGAAGCAGGGTGTCACAGTCGTAATCCTCCTCCGTTCCCGGAATAGGCTTCCCCTTTTCATCCACAGCTGCCAGGGTGATCCCCGTAAGTCTCTCCTTTCCCCGGATGTCGATCACCGTATGGCTCAGCTTCAGAGGGATGTCGTAGTCATTGAGACACTGTACGATATTACGCTTCAAGCCGCCGGAATAGGGCATCAGCTCTGCCACCACCTTGACCTTGGCTCCTTCTAAGGTCATGCGCCTTGCCATGATCAGACCAATGTCGCCGGATCCCAGGATCACCACCTCACGGCCGGGCATAAACCCTTCCATGTTCACCAGGCGCTGCGCCGTACCAGCTGAAAAAATGCCTGCAGGGCGGTAGCCCGGGATGTTCAGCGCACCCCTGGAGCGCTCCCTGCATCCCATGGCCAGGATTACGGCTTTGGCCCGGATCTCAAACAGCCCCTCTTCTCTGTTCATGGCTGTCACCACCTTGTCACGGCTGATATCCATGACCATGGTGTTTAATTTGTACTCGATCCCCCTGTCAAACACCTGTTCCTCATATCGGGCCGCATATTCCGGTCCTGTAAGCTCTTCCTTAAATGTGTGGAGGCCAAACCCATTGTGGATACACTGGTTTAAGATTCCCCCCAGTTCCCTGTCACGCTCCAGGATCAGGATGCTTTCAATTCCATGATCCCTGGCCGCTACAGCTGCAGCAAGACCCGCAGGACCGCCGCCGATTATAACAATATCGTATTCTTTCATCCTAAGCGCCCCCTTATATCCTGTCCTTATTGAATCCCACTACCAGTTGCGATCTGCCGCCTGTCTTGGTGATCTCCGTCATAGGGATCCCCAATTCGCGGTGAAGCAGTTCCATGGATCTGGGTGTACAGAAACCGGCCTGACACCGCCCCATTCCTGCCCTGGTCCTGCGCTTGATACCGTCCAGGGACCGGGCCCCAAGAGGCCTGTGGATGGCATCCAGTATCTCGCCTTCCGTAACCATCTCACAGCGGCAGATAATATTGCCGTATGCCGGATCCTTCCTGATCAGTTCCGCCCGCTCCTCCTTGGTCAGGGTATCCGGGTCCAGGATTCCCTGACGAGTCCCCACAAAATCGGGGTTGGGCTCAAGCCCCATCTTATCCCGCAGTATGCCTGCCACCATCCTGCCAATGGCCGGACAACTGGTAAGCCCCGGAGACTCAATGCCCGCGCAGTCCACAAACCCGGGAGCATCCTTTAATTCTTCAACAATGAACTCGTGATGATCCTCATGTGCCCTGAGACCTGCAAATGAGGTGATCACCTGCCTCATGGGCAAATCTTTCACATTCATCCCCGCCTTACTGATAACTTCGTCCAGGCCCTCTCTAGTGGTTGCCGTGGCTTCCTTGTCTTCAATATCGATGGCTGTTGGCCCTACGATCAGATTGCCGTGGACCGTAGGAGATACCAGTACACCTTTTCCATACTTTCCAGGCAGTGCAAAGATGGTACGGCTTACATGGTTTCCTGCGCTCTTATCCAACAGACAATAGTCGCCCCGCCTTGGGGTGATGTGAATCTTTGTTTCGCTGACCATATTATGGAAATGGTCAGCATGAACACCGGCCGCATTGACCACATACCTGGTCTCATACACGCCCTGATTGGTATCAATGGCCCAGCCGCCTTCAATTTTCCTGATGGTCTGGACTTCCGTGTTAAACTTAAAGTCAATACCGTTTGTATACGCATTTTCGGCTAAGGCAATGTTCAGGTTAAAGGGACAAACAATACCCGCAGTGGGAGCATAGAGCACCCCCACAACCTCATCCGCCAGATTCGGCTCCATTTCCCTGAAACGCGCCTGATCCGTGATCACCTCCAGGTCTCTTACCCCGTTGGCTGTCCCTCTCTCATAGAGAGCCTGAAGATCCGGCAGCTGCTCCTCATCCACACATACCACAAAGGAACCGCACCGGCTGAATGGGAAATCCAGTTCTTTTGAAAGAGCAGGCATCATCTCATTGCCTTCCACGTTCAGTTTTGCCATCAGGGAACCCTCTGGGGCATCATATCCTGCATGGACAATGGCACTGTTGGCCTTGGAAGTTCCGCAGCACACATCCTCTTCCCGTTCCAGCACGCAGGCATTGACCCTGTATCTGGACAGTTCTCTTGCCGATGCGGACCCAGCCACTCCGGCGCCGATAATAATTACGTCATACATATTCTTCGTTCCCTTCCTTCTCTGTAAAATGGAATCCTGCGTCCGGACCCCTGCACCGCTGCATACTGCAAGGCGGTTAATTCTTCTCTGCGTGCAGCGGGCATTTTCCGAAGAATCCTCTGTGGGCAATACTATTACCGCCTCATAAAAAGCGGGGCAAACAAGGCGTGTTTCCACACCCATTTGCTCCGCTCCACTCTCACGCAATCAATATTAAATTAGATAAAACTTATGCCCATGGAATTGCCTGGTACAGCAATGCCGCAACCACTGCGCCAACCACCGGACCAATGATCACAACCGGTGCATAACCCCAGTTGGAATCCCCTTTGCCCTTGATGGGAAGCACTGCATGGGCGATACGCGGACCAAGGTCACGGGCCGGATTGATCGCATATCCGGTAAGGCCGCCAAGGGACATACCGATTGATACAATGATACCGAACACCAGAAGTTTGTCAACGCCTGCCGGAATACCTGCCACCTGGCCGATCCCCTTGATTGCAAATACAAGTACAAATGTACCGATGGCTTCGCTTAAAATGTTGCGTCCCATGTTAGGAACGGACGGTCCTGTGGAGAACACGCCCAGCTTGGTGGCAGCTGACTCCGTGGCATCAAACTGGTCCTTGAACAGAAGATAGACCAGAACAGCGCCTGCAAATGCGCCTGCAAACTGAGCCACAATGTATCCGGGCACAAGCGCCCACGCTAAACTTCCGTCCACTGCCAGCGCAATGGTCAGGGCCGGGTTAAAATGTGCGCCTGATGCCGCGCCGAAGATAAATGCCGGAAGCATGACCGCAAGACCCCATGCAAAGGTGATCTGGATGGAACCGGCACCTTTCATGCCGGATTTGTTCAATGTAACGTTAGCCACAACACCGTCACCTAAAAGTATCAGTATCATTGTTCCTAAAAACTCCGCTATATATGGCAACATATAGAACCCCCTTAATCTAATTTGTCGTCAACAGTCTCATACATCATATGATCACTCTTCTTTAGCCCATCCATAGGAACACTTCACAGCCTTGTTCCAGCCATTCACCATCTCTGCCCTCTTTTCCTCGCAGATCTCAGGTGTAAAGGTTCTGTCAATTGCCCAGTTCTTAATAACCTCTTCCTTGTTAGCCCAATATCCGACTGCCAGACCTGCCAGATAAGCAGCTCCCATTGCAGTGGTCTCCACACACTGGGGGCGGTTAACCGGTGCATTGATGATATCGGCCTGTGTCTGCATCAGATAATTGTTGGCGCTCGCACCGCCATCCACCTTAAGCGCTGCCAGTTCAATGCCGGAATCAGCCTTCATGGCCTGGAGCACATCATTGGTCTGATAACACAGGGAATCCAGGGTTGCGCGTATGATATGATATTTGTTCACGCCGCGGGTAAGACCTACAATGGTTCCCCTTGCGTACTGATCCCAATGGGGAGCTCCCAGCCCCGTAAAGGCAGGCACCACATAGCAGCCGTTGGTATCCTTTACTTTCTTTGCCATATATTCGGAATCCGGTGAGGAGTCGATCAGCCTCATCTCATCCCGGAGCCACTGGATCGCAGCTCCGGCCACAAAGATGGATCCCTCAAGGGCGTAATTCACCTTGCCGTCCAGGCCCCAGGCAATGGTGGTTACCAGGCCGTTCTTGGAGAACACCGGCTTTTCCCCTGTATTCATCAGCATGAAACAGCCTGTTCCGTATGTATTCTTTGCCTCGCCGGGATTATAACAGGTCTGGCCAAACAGGGCGGCCTGCTGGTCGCCTGCAGCTCCGCCAATGGGGATCTCTCCGCCAAAGAAGGAGGAATCGGACAGGCCGTATACACAGCTGGACGGTTTTGCCTCCGGAAGCATGCACTTGGGAATATTCAGTTCTGCCAGGATCTCATCATCCCATTCCAGGGTGTTGATGTTAAACAGCATGGTGCGCGATGCATTGGAATAGTCAGTCACATGAACCCTTCCCTTGGTCAGCTTCCAGATCAGCCACGTCTCCACGGTGCCGAACAGCAGCTCGCCCTTCTCAGCGCGCTCTCTCACGCCCTCTACATTGTCCAGGATCCATTTTAACTTGGTTCCTGAGAAATATGCGTCAATCACAAGTCCTGTCTTGGCACGGAAGGTATCAACCAGTCCCTTTTCCTTCAGGCTGTCACAATACTCAGATGTCCTGCGGCACTGCCATACGATTGCATGGTACACAGGCTCCCCAGTTTCCTTATCCCACACGATCGTGGTCTCACGCTGGTTTGTAATGCCGATCGCAGCGATATCCTCTGCCGTTGCCCCAATCTTCGACATGGCTTCCACTGCTACGCCCAGCTGTGTGGACCAGATTTCACTGGCATCATGCTCTACCCAGCCTGGTTTTGGAAAATACTGGGTGAACTCTTTCTGTGCAACACTGCACATGTCACCCTTCTCGTTAAAAAGGATACATCTGTTGCTTGTTGTTCCTGAATCCAGTGCCATTACATACTTTGCCATAAAAACCCTCCTTTTCTTTCCGCGCCTGCTTTCATCGCGGACCTTCCTTTTACATCTTCTATTTAAACTTTTTCCATACCCCGTGGAAAAGTTCAAATCCCTCTTTACATCAGCCACACATTGGGATTGGTGGTTGAAACAGATATGGCTCCCGCTGACAGCGCAGCCACCACATCCTCTTTCTCAGATATAAGTCCCCCTGCTATGACCGGTACCTTGACCAGCCTGCACACCCTGCGAATCACCTTTGGCATAAGCCCGGGCAGGATTTCGATGGTGTCAGGCCTGGCCACGGCCATCTGATGCTCAATATTCTCAAACGCCATGGAGTCCAGTACAAATACCCTTAATGTTGTATACAGCGACAGCTCCCTTGCCCGCTTGATCATTGCCGGCTTTGTGGAAATGATGCCGTCTGCTGCCGTATTGTTCTTTATAAAGTCAACTGCCACTTCCTTGCCGCTGAGTCCTGTGATCAGGTCCACGTGCACCATAGCCACCTTATCAACCTGCTCAACCTGATCCACAATGGCTCCGATATTACATATATCCCCAAACAGTATGAACACCACCTTGATCTCTTCCCTGGTACAGCAGGCCTTCAGGCCTTCCATATCCTTAACAGCCGCTATAACCGGATTTGATTCAAGCAGATCGTAAAACTTCTGGTCCATTGGAATCCCCCTCCTTCTTTTAACCAATAAAAAAGAGCATAGTCTTAAACCAACATTTCTGTTGTTCTACTATGCTCTCGTCATCTCAGCACTATTATTTGTCTAAAACCACTATAGCACAATGCACATATGTTTGCAATAGAAAACATTTTTTTCTTAAAAATATCACAATTTATTCTCTCTAACAGCTTTATTTGTTATCTAATTTTAACGAAATTTTAATTTTTGTTCTATGATTGAGTTATTTTTTTAACAAAGCCACTATCTCCGCCATTTCCTTGCTTCCCACGTGGATCTCAGTGTCATTGATGATGATCATGGGTATTCGTTTGATATCATACCGGGCCACCAGGTCCTCGTACAGGGCGGCATCGATCATCTCCGCCTCTATGTTGGGATTGAGTATGGCAATGTGCTGACATGCTGTCACCACTACCGGACAGTGATGGCAGGCCAGGGAAACACATATCTTGATATTGGTTTTCTGAGCCAGCTTATCGATCTTTTTCTTAAGTCCGCCGGGAACCGCCTGCCCCGGGCCGGCCAGGTTATAGATGGCCAGCACAAAAGAATTGATCTCCTTGCCCCCAGGCACTCCGTGAAATGCCGCCCTGCCATAGATGTTGTCCTTATACAGGCCGGTCACCGGCAGCCAGGCCGTATTAAGCTCCGGCACCATGGACGCCTCCTCCGGGCCGTAAAGCTCCAGGTCCAGCTTTTGGCTCAGGGCAGATACAGCCTTTAAAAAAGCCGCCATCTCCTGATCCTTATCCCGGCTTAGATCCACCACCGCCTTCATGGTCACACTGCCTTCCATCTTCCCGAAAATACCGGAAAGCTGGGCCTGTAATCCCTGATCCATAAGACTGCTCTCACACGGTATCCTTGTTAGATCGATCGTATCCCCCACCTCCTTACAGCATTCCAACCAGATCCAGGCTTGGAGTCAGCGTCTCCTCTCCCGGTTTCCACTTGGCCGGACAAACCTGGTCACCATGTTCCTCCACAAACTGGGCTGCCTGAACCTTGCGCAGCAGCTCCTGCGCATTCCTTCCAATCCCCATGTCGTGGATCTCATATGCCTTTATCTTCCCTTCAGGATTTACGATAAAAGTTCCCCTGAGCGCCTGTCCTTCCTCCTCCACCAGCACGCCGAAGTTCCTGGCCAGCACACCGGCCGGATCCCCCAGCATAGGGTACCTGATCTTCTTAATGGTATCGGATGCATCTGCCCATGCCTTATGTACAAAATGGGTGTCCTCGGAAACAGAGTAGATCTCACACCCTGCCTCTTTAAAATCCTCGTAAAAATCAGACAGATCCCCCAGCTCAGTGGGGCATACAAAGGTAAAATCAGCAGGATAGAAAAAGAACACAGACCAGTGTCCCATGGTATCCTGCCTTGTCACTTCCCTGAACTTGCCCTGATAAAACGCCTGCACTTTAAAATCTTCCACCGCTTTGTTGATCAGATTGTCCATAAATGCACTCCTTCCTGTATTGATTGGTTATATTTTCAGAATTAATTCGATTGTAGCATAAGCTATCTGATACTACAACTGGTTTTTTATCCTGCCGGACCAATCATTCCAAAAGAAAAAGCCCGCTTAAAAAGCAGGCACCAGGGATTTTTCCTATCCCCGGGATACAGGCCGCTTCATAGCCCTGATCACCGCTTTTGTCTCCCCGTCCACGCGACAGGATTCCGTGATCTTTTGCAGAGCCTTGTTAAACGTCCAGTCATCCAGATGATTGTGTTCCAGATACGGCATCACCGGCTCCGGAAATTTTATAAAGTAGATGGAAATGGCCCAGGCCACTGCCATTTTTACATAATATCCCTGATGATGGATGTGATCCATCAGTTCCAAACCAGCTTCCACATAATCCTCATCCACAAAATGGGACAGCATCATGACCACCGCGAACCGGATCTCGTACTCCTTGTCCGACCGGAGATAGGGGCGGATAAATTCCCAGGATTCCTGCCTGTATTTCCCGGCCACTTTCAGGGAACTGCAGAAGATGTCGCACACAGCCCAGTTATTGATGGCCGGTACAAACTCCTCGATATAGGGAAGGGCCCTGTCCCAGTCTTTGAATCCACCGCAGATACACAGCCCCCAAAGGATCATTTCATCATAATACACGCCTTTCTCCCCCTGGCCTGTCTGTTTCCATGCCAGGGATACTTGTTTTATGTACTCCTGCCAGCCATCTTTTATAAGCTGTTTTGACAGGCCGCGGAGTTGGGGAGTTCGCACCCCCATAATGCCTGTGATCCCCGGCAAAAGCCTGCTGTGGAATTCCCTGTACTCCGGATCCGCCAATTCCCTCAGCTGTCCTCTTATGGTCTCCATCAATGTATTGTCCTGCATGTTCCAACTCTCCTCTATGGCAGTAAAAACTCACTGAGCACAAAATTGCTCACATCCATCCCCCACTCGGTGAGGGAGATCCACACCCCATTTTTCACAAGAAGCCCGTCCGAAATAAGGCGTTCAATCACCGGACCGTAAATTGTCTCCAGCTTGATCCCAAACATGGATACAAAGTCAATCTCAGAGATCCCTTTTGTGAGGCGCAGTCCCAGGAACATAAATTCTTCCATCCTGGCTTCCCGGGTCAGTTCCGTCAAAGGACCGCGAAGCTGTTCCAGGACATTTTCCGGATTCCGGACAGGTTCACCAGGGGGCACCCCCATGGACCCGGCGGTCTCCCCCGCAGTTCCCGCAGTTTCTCCCATTGCCCCGGCGGTTGCCTCCATGGACCCGGTAAAATCCAGGTTCATATACGTGTCCATGTCGCTCACATTGCTGAACCGGCAGTTCCACATAAAGGAGGAGGCGCCCAGGCCCAGGCCCAGATAGGGCACCTCCGTCCAGTACCCCACATTATGTCTGCACTTAAAGCCCGGTTTTGCATAATTGGATATCTCATATCGCTCATATCCCTGCTCCTGCAAAAAATTCCTGGTCAGGTGATAGATGCGGCTCTCCGTCTCCTCATCGGGCAGGGGAGGGTATCCGGGCCCGACCGTCCCCTCCTGCCCGTACCGGTCCCAGAAGGGGGTGCCCTCTTCCACGATCAGGCTGTAGGCGGAAATATGCTCCGGTTTGAGCATGGTTACCTTTTTCAGGGTATTCTTAAAAGACTCCAGCGTCTGGCCGGGAATACTGCTCATAAGATCCACATTGATGTTGGAAAACCCGACCATTCTGGCGCACTGGTAGCTTTTCAGGAACTCCTCAAAGGTATGTATCCTTCCCAGTTCCTTAAGCTCCTGATTGTCCGCCGACTGGAGGCCGATGCTCAGCCGGTTGATGCCGCATTCTTTGTAAATATGCATCTTGTTGTGAAGCAGGGTGCCGGGATTCACCTCAATGGTGATCTCCGCATCCTCCGCCACATCAAAATGATACTTCAGAGACCGCATGATGTCCCCGATCAGGCATGGTTCCATGACAGAAGGAGTGCCTCCTCCTATGAATATGGTCGTGACCTGATATTCACTGCAAAAGGCACCCTGGGCTTCAATCTCCCGTATCAGTTGTCTTGTATATGCTTCCTGAAGCGATTCCAGCGCCCTGAAGGACAGGAAATCACAGTACAGGCATTTCCTGGCGCAAAAGGGGATGTGGACATACAGCTCCATTGGTTTTTTCTTTTTGTTGGTCATAGTCTGATTCATCTCGTTTAGTGGCTCCCGGCACGGGCCGGAATCATTCCTCATCCAGCTTTAAGACACTCATAAATGCCTTTTGCGGGATCTCTACATTTCCAATCTGGCGCATACGCTTCTTGCCTTCCTTCTGCTTTTCCAGAAGCTTTCTCTTACGGCTGATATCACCGCCGTAACATTTTGCAAGCACATCCTTGCGCACAGCTTTCACGGTCTCCCTGGCAATGATCTTACCGCCGATGGCTGCCTGGATCGGAATCTCAAACAGATGTCTGGGGATCTCCTCCTTCAGCCTTTCGCACATTCTCCTGCCGCGGTCATAGGCGGAGTCCGCATGCACAATAAAGGATAGGGCATCCACTTCCTCTCTGTTTACCAGGATGTCCAGCTTCACAAGGGTGGAGCGCTCATATCCCTTCAGCTCATAGTCAAAGGACGCGTATCCTCTGGACCGCGACTTCAGCGCGTCAAAGAAGTCGTAAATAATCTCGTTGAGAGGCAGCTCATATTTGAGAAGTGCCCTGGTGGTCTCAATGTACTCCATGCCCAGGTAATTGCCCCTGCGCTCTTGGCATAGGGTCATGATTGGTCCTACAAATTCCGTGGTCACCATGATCTCAGCACTGACAATGGGCTCTTCCATATAGTCGATCTCCGTTGGGTCCGGAAGGTTGGAGGGATTGGTCAGCTCGATCATCTCCCCGGTGGTCTTGTATACGCGGTACACAACGCCGGGAGCCGTGGTCACAAGATCCAGGTTATATTCCCTCTCCAGGCGCTCCTCTATGATCTCCAGGTGGAGCAGTCCCAAAAAGCCGCATCGGTATCCAAAGCCCAGGGCCAGGGATGTCTCCGGCTCATAGAACAGGGATGCATCATTGAGCTGAAGCTTTTCAAGGGCGTCCCTTAAGTCATTGTACTTTGCCCCGTCCGCCGGGTAAAGCCCGCAGTAAACCATGGGGGTTACCTTTTTGTAGCCGGGCAGCGGAGTGGCACAGGGGTTGTCCCTGTTCGTCACCGTATCACCCACCCGGGTATCCCTTACATTCTTAATGCTGGCCGTGATATAACCCACCATGCCTGCGCTGAGTTCCTCACAGGGGATGAACTGTCCGGCGCCAAAATATCCGACCTCCACTGCATCCTCCTCCGCGCCTGTGGCCATCATTCGGATGGGCGTTCCCTTTCTTACGGTCCCCTCCATAATACGGCAGAAGATGATGACCCCTTTATAGGAATCGTAGACAGAGTCAAAGATCAGTGCCTGCAAAGGAGCCTGGGGATCTCCTGCCGGAGCCGGTATCTTATGGACAATGGCTTCCAGCACGTCCTCTATGTTTACTCCTGTTTTAGCTGAAATATGAGGGGCATCGCTGGCATCCAGGCCAATGACATCCTCAATCTCCGCAGCCACCCGCTCCGGTTCGGCACTTGGCAGGTCGATCTTATTGATGACCGGAAACACGTCCAGGTCATGGTCCATGGCCAGATAAACATTGGCCAGGGTCTGGGCTTCGATACCCTGGGAGGCGTCCACCACCAGCACGGCTCCGTCACAGGCTGCCAGGCTTCGGGATACCTCATAGTTGAAATCCACATGCCCGGGAGTGTCTATGAGGTTAAAAATGTATTCATTTCCATCCTTTGCCTTGTACACGGTGCGGACCGCCTGCGACTTGATGGTGATCCCCCTCTCCCGCTCCAGGTCCATATTGTCCAGTACCTGTTCCTGCATCTCCCTGCTGGTAAGCAGTCCGGTCTTCTCAATGATACGGTCGGCCAGAGTGGATTTGCCGTGGTCTATGTGTGCTATGATACAAAAATTTCTGATTTTACTTTGGTCAGCGTGGGCCATATTACTTCCTTCCTCTTTCTGCGGCGCGCCGGGGACCAATGGTTCCTGATATCCCCGCCGTGCTCTGTTCATCATGTATAGACGTATTCTCACTGTTTCGCTTAGTAGAATATACCATTTTTTGCCCCTAAGTGCAACTTTTTGTTTGAAAGAATCCCTGGTCCCTATTTCTTTGACAGCACCATATCCAGAAGTTCGGACAGCGGCTTCATTGCGTTCAGGGCCTCTTGGTAGGTATTGTTCTGCGCACCCACTTCGATCAGGCTGGATTTTGGCCGCAGGTGTTCATTGTACCGCAGCCCCTTTAAGTAGATTTTCCTTGTAAATCCGGGATAATAGGCGGCCGCGTCCAGCTGCATCTGGAGGCTGAAGGCCAGGTTATCCTCGCGGTAAGGGTTCTGCAGATATTCAATAGGGCCTTCCGGCGTCTGGCTCAGCCCGTTAAAGAACATAATCTGGGCCGTATCCTTGCCGTCCACCTGGGTTACCAGATGCACATTCTCCCCCACCCCATCCCTGTGGATGTCCAGCACCACCTCAATGGACGGATTCTGCTGAAGGATATTGGTGATCCCGTCCAACGCATAGTTATACGCCTTGCTGCGGTCCAGCTGCCCGTTTTTCAGGTCATATACCGTGGTATCATGGTATACATTATATCCCTTTGCTTCCAGGAGGCTGGTCAGGTATCCCCCTACCCCCACCACGGTCTGACCCGGACCCGAATCTGCAAACGCTTCCTGGGAATGGGTATGATAGATCAGGATCTGGGGCTTTGAATGATCCCCCTGCATGGACATATCCCGTTCCAAAAGAGCTTTTGCATTCATCAGATCCCTGCCTGCCGTTGTGGAAGTATGTACACTGTAAAAATGCTTCATCAAAAAGTCATAATCCGCCAGCTGCTCCATTACATATGTATTGCCGGTGATCGGCCGGTTCAATGTGCCTGTCAGGGTTTCCGGAATCTCCATGGTCCCGCTGCCGCCCTGCAGCCCGCTGCCGGGAGCGCCGCCCCGGCCGGCATTTCCCTGGGTATATGTATTCCCGCCCGCATTTCCCTGGGCATATTCAGTTCCCTGGCCGCTTCCCTGACCCGATGCCGCTGCCAGCTGCTCATCCTCCGGCGACTGCTGCCCCGTCTCCTCGTTGCCATACCAGGCCAGATACTGATGCTCCTGGTAAAAGGTCTTCACTGCCTGGTATTTCCTGTAGGAGGGATCCGGGTCAGCCTGCCCCACATAGGGATCCCCGCCGCCCTCCCCGGATATCCGCTTTCCCGGCTGTGCCTGGATCCATATGGTTTCCACCAGCCATTGTCCGCCTGCTTTTATCATACGCCTGTAATCATTCCTCGGAATACTTCCTGCTGCCCGGCCTATATAGCGGCCGCCGAGAAGAAGCAGCATAAGCAGGACCGTGCCGGCAATGAACCGGCGTATCAGCCGGTCTGAGCCTCCACGTCTTACTCTCATATCATTTTTCACCTGTCATCATACTATTATTATGATATGCAGGTGGGATATGGATATTGCGGTTTTTTATTCTTCAGGGCTGTTTAAATTCCTCCCGGGACCGGCTGGCGGATCTGGACGGCCTGCCCAAAGCCGGGCCAGTCTGCCCTCAGAGATGAAAAGCCCGGCCAGTGTAAGAAACGTACCGGCCGCGGTCCAGGGAGTGATCACCTCCCCCAGCACGGGAATGGATATGATAATGGTGATCACCGGCACCATATAGATATAAATACTGGTCTTTACAGCTCCCAGGATGCGCACGGAAATATTCCAGGTGACAAAGCACATGGCGGACGCCCCCAGGCCCAGATATACCATATTAAACAGGTTCACGCCTGATCTGAGTTCTCCCAGAGAAGGATGGAAATCCATAAAGAACAGGGCTGGGATCATACACACGATTCCATAAAAAAAGGTCCTTCTGGTGGTCTGGATCACATCATATCCAAGGCTTCCGATCTTCCTTGACAGTATGGAATACACTCCCCATATCATGGCGGCAGCTACTGCCATCAGGTCTCCGGCCGGATTAAAGGCCACCCCGCCGCTCCCCCCGAAACTGATCAGCCCGATCCCCGCAATGGCGCAGAAAAATCCCACGATAAAGCTTCCCTTCAGCTTCTCGCCGTCCAGGAAAAAATGTGCCAGGATGCCGGTGAAAATAGGAGCAATGGATACGATCACGCTGATGTTGGACGCCTGGGTATATGTAAGGGCCACATTCTCCAACAGGTAATACAGACAGATACCCGTAAGGCCTGCCAACACCATCATGGCCTCCTCCTTTTTACTTTTTGTACGAAAAGGTTTGGGGTTGATGATGCACAGCATGACAAAGCCCAGCACAAAGCGCAGGAACAGGATCTCCAAGGGCGAAAATGCCCTGAGTAACACCTTTGTGGAAATGAATGTGGTCCCCCACACGATCACTGTAAAAAGGGCGGCCGCATGTCCGGCCGCGCTGGTTTTATTAGATAGCATACAATTACGTCCTTCCTGTGTCAAATGTCAATCATCACTATCTTATCACAGGACGGAATATTTATCCACCGGTCATCTACGGAAAAACTGCCTGGTGGATCCCCTCCGATATGGTAAAACTCAGCTGTTTTACCGACTGGTCAATATCCGGAGGCGTCACATACAGGGGACCGAACTCCGGCTCCAGGAGTTCCCTTATAAGCTGGTACTGTTCCTCTGAGTCCATATCCTCGATCCAGCTGCCCGTGCCCTTTGTATTTTCATTTTCAGAAAGTACCCGCACCAGGGCGGACACGGTATCGTGTACAATGGCCGCTGCCCCCACCACGGTGGGAACGCCGATGGCCAGCACAGGCACTCCAAGGCTCTCCTTTGTAAGGCTGTGCCGGTGGTTGCCCACTCCGGAGCCGGGGTGGATACCCGTGTCCGTCAGCTGTATGGTGGTTCCAAGGCGGTGTACGCTTCTGGCCGCCAGAGCATCGATGGCAATAATCAGGTCCGGGTGGGTCTGGCCAATGATCCCCTTTAAAATCTCCGCTGTCTCCATTCCGGTCTGCGCCATAACCCCCGGTGCGATCCCGCTGATGGCGGGAAGGCTGCGGTCCTTTAAAAAGGTATCCCCGTACTGTCCGTCCAGGTGTCTTGTGACCTGGAGATTTCCCAGAACCCTTGGGCCAAGGGAGTCCGGCGTCACCGAGCTGTTGCCCAGCCCCACCACCAGAACAGAGGGCAGGTCCTCCTCCTTCCATCCTATCATTTCCCCCATAAGCTTCCTGATTTGCCTTGCCAGTTCCTCCGAGATCTCGCTGTGGTATTCGTCATCCGCCTTGGACAGGCGGTCCGCCTCCAAAGTCAGATAAGTGCCCTTGGGCTTGCCCATGGCTTTTGCCCCCTGTTCATTGAGGATCTTCACCTCTGTCAGCTTGACCTGGCTCTTCTGGTGATGCCATTCCTTTAATTTAACTCCGGAAATCTCACCGCCGTCCCCCTCAAAGCTTTCCTTCTGTTCTAACGCCAGGTCCGTCCGTACCTCGAATCCGCCCTGAGCCGCTGTGTTTATTGTATCCGTAACCGTCTCCGCCGCGTTATTTTCTGCCGCGTTATTTTCTGACACGTTCTTTTCCTCCATATTTCCCTTCACCTCTTGCTTTATTTTTCTACAGCAATTCTGCGCAATCATGTTTCTATCTGCGGTTATTTTAGGCAAAGAAAGGAAAAAATATGTATGGCAGCCTGTGATACGTTTGACATTTTCCTGCACCGGCTTTAAAATAACAGTAAATGAACCGCGCAATGACTGTGACGGAGGAATGAGCATGAACAGGAATGGTACGAAGGACCGAATCCATGTAACGCCCAATGATCCCTACATATACATTATGATTACCATGTTTGTGCTGATGGCTATCAAGAGTCTGCAGGATGACCTGTTGCCGCTCAGCATCGTACTGGCAATCGCCACACTACTTATGATCACAGGTTACAGACGCCGCAGGATAATCGCAGGCTCAGGCGGGATTATATTTTACAAGCGCTGGGGAAACACGGTGAGAATCCGTTACTCCCAGATTACCAGGATCGAGGTGAGCTTTTGGGTCCGTGGGACCTCCATGGACTTCTTTATTGGAAAGGAATGTGTCGGGCGCTGTTATTCCGGCGACAATAATTTTGACATTCTTCTCAATTTTTTGCTGGAAAAGATGCCGGAACAGTTCGACTTCCATAGTTCTCCCCTTTAATCCATGTTTTTCTTCAAAAATCCTCCATTTTTGTCTTGACATTCCGTCCCGGATTCGCTAGAATACAATAGTATGTTTACATTAAACTGTCCGTGTCCAGACTTTGATGGAAAACACAAAGATTATATGTAAAGAACGGAGGTGTATTTCATTGGCTAACATTAAATCTGCAAAGAAAAGAATCTTAGTAAACGAGACTAAGGCTGCAAGAAATAAGGCGATCAGATCCAAGGTTAAAACTGCAATCAAGAAGGTTGACGCTGCTGTTGCTGCTGGGGACAAGGCTGCTGCCCAGACTGCACTGCTGGCTGCTACTTCCGAGATTGATAAGGCTTGTACCAAGGGAGTATATCACAGCAACACTGCTTCCCGCAAGGTATCCCGTTTATCCAAGGCTGTTAATTCCATCGCTTAATTCATAGAGACAACGAACGAATTAGTAGTTAACAAAAACCTTTCCGGCTCAACCCACCGGAAAGGTTTTTTTGTTATATCTGTCAACGGTCAGCTGCCTGCATCTTACTTTCCTGCCCGGCGTTCCCGGAGGACCAGGGAATTCTCCTCCACCTTCTTCTTGTTAAGAGGATATACCACCAGCAGCATGATGGTCACGCAGAAAAACAAAAGGGCGGGAACCAGGGTGGAAATAGTATACAATCCGTTTAACACCTGGGGACTCTGAACCTTGTCGGCCGACTGGTATCCGATCATCTCCAGGGCATAACCGCTCAAGCCCCCTGCCAGTGCCTGCCCCACCTTTCTTGCAAAGGAATACACCGAATAGATGGTCCCGTCCTCCCGCTTGCCGGTCATTACCTCCGCATCATCGATCACATCCGTAATATTGGCCCAGATCACCAGATTAAAGAAATTCACACCCAGGAACCCGATGGCCGCAGAGATCATATACACCCATGGATTGGTCAGTTTTAAAAAGAACAGCACCAGGTAGACCGCGCCGGTAAACGCAGTGGCCGCCACGGCAGCTTCCTTCTTGCCCATGCGCCTTGTGATGCTGCCCACAAAGGCGGCCAGGATCAGGGACAGCATGATATTGATAAAAGTGTAGCTGGAAAATGCTTTAATGTCCCCAAAATAATCCGCATACAGGTAGTTGTTCAGACCGCTGATTAAAAGCTGGCTCAGCATCAGGAACAGGGCCGCCCCTATGATCCCCAGCATGGCGCGGCTGGAAAATATGGTCTTAAAGGTTTTTGCCAGGGTGATCTTCGGAGCGTCCGGATCTTTGTCGATCTTCACCCGCTCTGTGGTGCATTTGTAACAGATCACATAGCAGACAATGGCGCACAGGGAAAATGCAGCTGCTACAACCGGGAAAATATGGCCGTTATTGCGGATGACCTGCGCCCCGCTCTCATCCGTGGCATAGATAATGACCGGTCCCAGTACGCCAATGACCAGCTGTGCCAGGTTTGCCCCAATGCCCCGGAAGGTGGATAACCCGGTGCGCTCATCCGGTTTATCGGTGATGGCAGACGCCATGGAACCGTAAGGGATATTGATGGCAGTGTAGCAGATGCTGCCCCACAGCAGGTAGGTCACATACATGTATACGATTTTGACCGTCATGGATGCCCCGGCCAGGGAGGACTGGTACATGAGGAAGCTGGCAATGGCCACCGGCCCGGCCATGCGGCGGATCCACTGCTTGAACCTTCCGTCCTTTCCGGGTCTGCACACATCCACAATACGGCCCATTGTGATATCCGTAAACGCGTCAACTACCCTGGCCGCCAGGAACAGGGTCCCCACCGCTGCCCCCGGTATTCCCAGCACCTTCATATAAAAAACCATGAGAAAGGTACTGGCAAATATAAATGTAAAATCGTTTCCGAAATCTCCAAATAAGTATCCGATCTTATCTCTCAGGCCAAATGGCCTCACCTGTTTCCCGTCCATCATTTCTCCGTCCCTTCCTCTCTCTAAAACCTTGTTTCCCATCGATTACAGAAAACATTGTCATTCAATCGTCCCATGAATTTGCTCTTTCCCATCATCTTGGACAGGGCTGCCTCAAAGGCCTCATGGCTTGGCATATACGCGTTAATATAGCAGCGGGCCATGGGCACATCGATCAGGTTGTTGGTAAGGCTCAGGGACAGTACAAAGGTGGGAAGTTCGGACATGTACCATGGCTGTTTGGCCGGCTCATCCCATTTGATGCGCATGGTGTTGAACTGGGCAAACCCCTGTACGTTGAGCACCAGAAGGACTGCGTCATACCTGGCTTTAAATTCTTCCATCCTGCCCTTTTTCTGCTCCACCACAGCGTCCACCTCAAATCCCCGGGACTCAAGCTGGCTCACAATATCCCCTATGATCTCCTGGTCATTACTCTTAAATTTGGTTCCTGCTATCACAGTGGCCTCAGAGCCGATATAGACCAGCTTCAGACGTCTGTATTTTTCCGTTGTCATGGGAAGGTAGGAGCGCCTGTCCTTAACCAGGGTGATATAACGGTCAGCCAAAGCGGCTGCGGTCTGATGGTGTTCCTTACACCCCACCACCAAAAGGTTCTCCCTTGGAGGAACCAGGGTCCCTTCTCTCTTGTGCACATGAAGATTCAGGGCGGCCTTGACGCCAAGGATCCGGTGAAGTGCATCGTTTAAGCGCTCCTGGGTGATGGTGCCGTTTTTATACCCTTCCATCATATATCCAAAGTCTTCATCCCTGTCATTAAAGAACAGGAACATGTCACATCCGGCTGCAATGGCCCCGGGAACCTGTTCCCTTCTGGAAACAGAAGAGCCGAACATGCCGATCATGTGGGAGGCATCCGTGACCACCAGGCCGTTAAAGCCAAGCTGTCCCTTTAGCAGTCCGGTGATCAGTTCCGGTGCTAAAGTGGCCGGACGGATATCCTCGTCCCTGATACCGGGACAAAGCTTTCTGGAATAAGCCGGAAGGGCAATGTGCCCTGCCATGATGGTCATGCATCCCTCATCGATCAGCGCCTTATATACGCGTCCAAAGCTCTTATCCCATTCCTCCACGCTCATATCATTGATGCCCATGATCAGGTGCTGGTCATTTTCCTCCGTGCCGTCCCCGGGGAAATGCTTCATGCAGGTGGCAAAGTTCTGGGTCCTCATGCCCCTGAAAAAGGCGGCGGCGTATCGTATCACATCATCCGGCTTGTCGTTAAAGGCCCGGAGCTGGACAATGGTATTTCTCCAATTATACGTCAGATCCACCACGGGAGCAAAGTTCCAGTTGCATCCCACGGCCGCGCTCTCCTTTGCACTGATGGAAGCCACCTCATACACGGCATCCTCGCTGTCCATGGCAGCCATAGCAGCCCCATTGGCCAGCATGGTCCCCTCATTGACGCCGCCGTTTCCTCCCATCTCGCAATTGGACGCTATAAGAAGGGGGATCCTGGAGGCATCCTGTAGATTCTTTGCCATCTCCCACAGTTCTTCCTTGGAAGCATTATGATACCGGATAGCCCCCGGGTGATATGTATCCAAAACCTTTTTTATATTTTCCGGCCTGCGCTCCTCCTCATTGGCCACCATGTTCACGAATAATTGTCCTATTTTCTCCTCCAGGCTCATGGAGCGGATGGTTTCCTCCACCCACTGCACCTGTTCCTCACTCAGATTATACGGTTTCTGTCTCAGATCTACCATTTTATTCTCCCTTCTCTTTACGCCTGTAAGTTCTTCTCAAATTCATCTGTCAGCTGATCCTGCCACAGATCCGTGAAATCATCCTCCGCCAGCTGTTTCACGGCATCTGCAATGCCCCTCCAGCTCTCATACTCATGGGCCACAAGGATCGGATAAAAATGTATGCGGTTCTCTTCCGCCGCCAGCCGGTCCCCCGGCGCATCCCCCACCATCATCACATGTTCCCTTTTATACCCGTATTCCAGCAGCTTCCTGATACAGGATGATTTAGACCCTGCATTCTGGGCCAGCAGAATATCCACATGCTCCAACAGCCCGTGCCTCCCCCATTCCTCCTTCACCGCATCCTGATTGGCAGACGATACAATGGCAATATCCGCATACTGGTGGATCAGCGCAATCCCTTCCCTGACTCCGGGAAAGGGAAGCATGTCTGTTTTGGGAAGCTGTTTGATCTCCCGGTTCACTGTCTCCGACCAGTGGAGTGCCTTTTTCAGGCAAATGCTGCCTGAGGATCGTACCTGTCTCTCCAAAGCGCTGTTTGACAGCTCATCTGTCTCTCCGGCCCAGGCAGTCAGGTCCGAAAGCTTTGGAATCTCCAAGTACAGATGATCCACCGTCTCCAAAACCAGGGCCAGGGCTTTAAACCGGTTCGTTCCCCTTGTCATGGAATAAAGATTGACCTTATTCCACAGGTCCAGAACTTCCCTTTCCCGTTTTTCCAGCGCCCACTCCTTTACCATGCACGGACCAAAGCACCTGAAATGCTTGATATCCATGGTATCCATGGCACATCCGTCCGAATCGATACAGACCAGATGATCCTTCTTTTTCTGAAAGCCTGTAAATGGACCGTCTTCCACATATTCCATATATGCTGCCTCCTTTTCCCTTTCATGGTTTTAATCTAGCCCAAAACCACAAAAGAAAAAAGAGAGGATATTGCTTTAAAATAGTACTATTTTTTGGTATACTAATTATTAGTAGAAAATTTTCCTAAATAATCGCAATATTATAGTATTAATTTGTAACTGTTCAGGACATCCGATATGGACTGTTACATTCATCTTATGTTAAGAAAGGAATCTTTCATGAATACGGATGTTCTCACCCTGTTTTCCCAGATTATCCAGGCCCATCACATGAACTGCCTGCAGGTTGAACCTGACTTTTCCAACCTGTACAAGGCTGACATGGAACTTCGGTGTAAGCTTTACTCGGATTACGATTACAGAGGTCTGGAATACTTTATCCAGCAGAACTGCCGTGAGGCAGAGATCGTTAAGATGGTGGATGATTTTTCCCTGACCATTTACATCCTGCGCATTGGCCAGGCATCCATTTCCCCTGTCCTTCAGGATGTGATCATGCTCATGGGACCTGTTATGGAGACGCCGCCCTCCCTTACGGATATCCGGCGTATCATGGCGGACAAGAAGCTGCCGGAGAACCTGCTGCGGGAACTGCAGGCATTTTACAACAATGTCCCTGTGCCCTCAGACCTGAAGGCCCTGGAGTCCACGCTGCTGACCATTGCGGACAATCTCTTCGCCAGAAACCACATCCTGCGGCTCATTCCGGAGGAGGGCGGGCTTTCCTTTGAGACCTCCCCGGGTTCCCTGACGCTGAATGAGCGCCCTTCCATTGCCATGAGCAGCATCGAAGAGCGCTATGAGGTGGAGGAAACCATGTTAGATGCCATCACCTGCGGGGATCAGGATAAAGCGGGGCGGTATTACAGCCTGTTTAAAACCTACCGTATCACCCCGCGCACGGAAAACGCACTGATCAACCGCAAGAACATGATGATCATTTTTAACACCCTGTGCCGGAAATCCGTGCAAAAAGGCCACGTACACCCGGTCTACATTGACGACCTGTCCACCCGCTTTGCCATCCGCATCAACCAGGCGCGCTCCATGAGCGAACTGGATTCCATTGACAATGATATGGTGCACAAATACTGCCTGCTGGTGAGGAACCATTCCATGAAGAACTATTCCCAGATCGTGCAGCGCTGCATTACATACACGGATTTCCACTATGCCGAACCACTGACCCTGGCCTTTTTCGCAGACATGTGCCATGTGACCAAATCCTATCTGTCCAGCCTGTTCAAAAAGGAAACCGGATCTAATCTGACCGATTACATCCATGGGGTGCGCATACGCCATTCCCTGCAGCTTCTCAACTCCACCACACTGCCCATCCATGTGGTGGCCAATGGATGCGGGTATACGGACGTAAATTATTTTATTAAAATATTCAAAAGGATCCATGGGATTTCGCCAAAGCAGTACAGGAATCAGATGCATAAAGATTAAGGGCGCGTTGCATAATATTAAGGAAGTTAACATGCATCGCACGTAAGGGACCAAAAGACGGTCCCTAAGTGCTCATAGCGAACCACTCCACTAGGTTCGGGGAATACCTCACCAAGTGGAGATGACATGCATCGCACGTAAGGGACC
>Ga0129308_1000340_pt1 | contig 75645 bp, 72 predicted proteins | sample L827metagenome_FD_94440 | JGI IMG/M metagenome (GOLD analysis project Ga0129308, IMG submission 94440) | Ring-tailed lemur group fecal microbial communities from Wisconsin, USA - L827 metagenome | ecosystem: Host-associated > Mammals > Digestive system > Large intestine > Fecal | place: USA...
CTGCGAAGAAAGCAAGAATATAATCAAATTCTTGATCGATATTTTTCACAGATATATCTTCATAGATATATTCAATCGAACTCCAATTTCTTTGCATGGATACATAATGATCAGTATAAAATACACTTCTAGGTAAATCCATTTGTTCTAATCCTAAAGCATATAAGGGACAATGATAAAAAAGAACATCTTCATACCCACCTCCACGAAAATATCCAATAAATTGAATAAAAGATACCATACCATTTTCCTCTTTCACAAATGTTTTAGGTCCAATAGCTTTCATTCCATATGCTTTCATAAGTGGTACGATCTTATATTTTATATTATCTTTTAATCTTTGTTTAAATAAACTCATTGATTCTTGACGATGATATCTTGGATGACAAAAGTCTTTATGAATAGGTAATCTTCCTATATACTGTTTCCAATCAAACTCTACAGATAATATCCCATGTTGCTTTAAATATGTTTCCCATTTTTGACATACTGGAGTGACTTGTTTTTCATACTCCGCTATAGCAAGATGTTCTTGTTGTTGCCTTTTTTGTTTTTGTTTTTCTTCATAAATAGGAGAAAGTATGACAATTGTTCCTTGTTTTTTCATATAACGTGCAATGCCTTCTTGACTATAACACATAGAAACATAAATATTATCAAACCAATTCCTTTGATTAGGTTTAATACGCAAAAAATCTCCAGGAGATATCGTTTCTTTTAATTGTGTTTCATGTTCAGTCCACCAGTGTTGCCAATCTTGTGGCTCCATTTGTGCATCAATAACTTTATTAAAAATCATCATCATTTCTTCTTGAAATTCCATAAATAACTTCCTCTCTCTTAAAACTCAGATTCCACATTCATATCATGGGATTGTTTTCATCAAATAATAGTCTTAGTCATTTTTGAATAAAATATTTATGAATGGTTCCTGTAATCATTTTTTTCACTATTCTATTCATTGAAAATATGATCAATATCAGTTACATCAGTTAACGTTTTCTTCATTATCTATCTACCATCAGACAAATCATTAAGTTCAATATCTATCATGTTTTTTTAATATGCAAACAACGTTTTCCTTTGATTAAAAAATATGGCTAAACTTTTGGGAATGATTAACGATGAATAAAAATCCATCATCGTTAATCAGTATAATATCTCTATCTCATCATATCATCTTTTGAATGAGGAGTCATTCCTTTATGTTTTTATTATATCATTTTCTATATAACTTTTTATGGAAAACAAAGGGGGGCTATCACATAATCACTTTTTGATAAAGTTGTTTTATCTTTTCTTTAAAATTAGCTACAAATGAAGAAATTGTGAAATTTGGCAATACAGCATCGATAATGACAGATACTGATGAGTTTATAAAGTGTATTTATAATGTCGTAAAAATATATAGTAATTTTATATGTTATTTTGATGAACAGATTCATTCAATAGAATTTCTAAAATCTTTGTTTGTTGGCATATATAATATAGTGTTTTTAAAAATATACAATTATCATCAGGATCTTAATGTATGGAATTGATACAGTTAACGATGATATAGAACGAAATATTGGAGGCTTTAGTAATATATCTAAAATTGACAAAACATCTTCAATATTGAATGTGAAGATGACGAAGGTATAGTATCTTATTCAATGAAGTCATTAAAATAAAACATTGTAGAAATGACTATATTTTACTAATAGAACATTTATTTTATAGAGTTTTTATACAATATTGATTTTCTAATATATAAAACTTAGTGTGTGTAGAGTATAAGATATGATGTATAACTATAGAGAATATAGTTTGACTATCATTTATTTTTTAAGGTAAAAGTGTGTATGAAAATGAGAAAATAGTTGACAGTTTTGATACGACTTTATGGAAACATATTGACATGATAATAAAAGATATAACTCAAGGCAGAAATATGTTATGATCTAAAAAAGATTACTGAGAATTTGAGGTGTTTTAAATAGATGAGAAAAGTGACTTTATTTATTGCTATGAGTCTTGACGGATATATTGCAGATAATCAGGGAAAAGTTGATTGGTTAGAAGGACAAGGTGAAGATACAGAAAATATAGATTCTTATTTTGAATTTGTAAAAGAAATTGACACTGTCATCATGGGGTGGAATACTTATAATCAGATTGTGACAGAACTTTCACCTGATGAATGGATATATAATGAACTGACAACTTATGTGATGACTCATAGAAAATGTATTTCTTCAGAAAAAATAAATTTTATAGATATGGATTTAGTTGAGTTAGTAAAGAGGCTTAGAGTAGAAAACGGGAAAGGGATTTGGATTTGTGGAGGTGCGAATGTAATTCATCAATTAGTGAATCAGGATATGATAGATTGTTATGACATTACCATAATTCCAACTCTTTTAGGTGCTGGTATTCGCCTTTTCGAAGCTAGTGAGAAAGAAATGCAATTGAAATTGTTAAAGACCCAATGCCATGATGGCATGATAGACCTTACCTATGTCAGACGATAAAAGAGAATTTAAAAAAAATATAAGATATTACACATATATTACTTTAAAGGGTAGACCTTACAAGAGGATTATGGAAACTTATCTCAATAATGAGATTCACTATGGCTGGTATTTTGCATAGATGAAAATAAATTAATGAGGATCTTGAGGGAAATAGAAAATGATTTTTATAACAGAAAAGATCTTACTCCTAATGTTTGCACAGTATATATAGAAAAAGAATATCGTTGTAAAGAAATTGCAGGATTTCTTCTTGATATTGTTGTGGATGATATGAAGTTCAAAGGAATAATACCAATCTATTTAATAAACAATCATGCAAGTTTTTATGAATGATATGGTTGGGAATTTATATGTATGGTTCAGGATGATAATAACTCTGGTATGATCAAAATGTATGTTCACAGATAAATAAGAGTTCAAAAATGTGACGACTAAATGAATTTAGCATAATATTTGAGTGAAACGGATCTATTCAATGACTCCTATCATTTATTTTAAAAACTTGTATATGGAAAAAATGGTAAAATTTTGGATATGAAAATGCATTCATTTATTAAAAATATGATCGCAGAAAATGACTTATATGAACGAGATTGTATTTAAATATTGATTTAATATTTAAAAAGATGAATTTTTATAAGATGGATAGATACACTTTTTTTAAATGAAATTGCTGTATATGGACAAAAACAAAATATTATTTTATATTTTGATTATATGAAATATCAATGAGGATAAAAACATAGATTTTTAGATATGTTTTTTTGCTATTCTACTTTTGAGAGGTGTAATCAATACTCATTTATGTATACAATTGAATTTGTAAAGGAGAGTGAATTTTATGAATCAAGAGAAGATAGGTCAATTTATTGCAAGCTGTAGAAAGAAAAAAGGTATGACTCAAAAGGAGCTTGGAGAAAAATTAAATGTAAGTGATAAATCGATTTCAAAATGGGAAAGAGGTATTAATATGCCTGATGTGTCTTTGTATATGCCATTATGTGAGGAATTAAATATTTCTATTAATGAGCTATTTGCTGGTGAATATATTCAAAAAGAGGCGATGATTCAAAAATTTGAAGAAAATATTATGTCTATTGTTGAAGATAATGATAAAAAGACTAAAAAATTAAATAAAATACAAAATATTATTGTTGTGATTGCATTGTTATCAGTTCCATTTATTGTTTTGCAATGGAATTTAAAATTAGTATGGACAGTTGTTGATTTAGAAACACAAACATATACGAATCTTTATCTTATATCCTTATCTTATTTTATTGCTTATTTTCTTGTTTATAAGAAAATAAGATTGGGATATTATTTGATGTGGATTATTTTTATATTGCTATTTTGTGTAAATATAAGTTTATTAGGTTATGATTCTAAACTCCTTACATTATCAGTGGATTTGTGGATGAATATTCTTATAACAATGATTGCTATTATTAATAACGATTTAAAGTTAAGCCATTTAATGAAAAAAGTATAGTATAAAAATAAATGGACATAAAAAAGTCAAGTGGAGAATTTCTGGAGTAAAGAAGGAAATGCTGAGTAAAGGTGATGTTGAACGAATGAGCATACCTTGTAATAATGTAGAACTGACAAGACTTCCCATACTAATATTTAACTGAAGAAAAATTAAAATGAGCAGTCACAAAGTCATAAAACATTTCTTCCTAGTCTAACAACAGTTTTTTCTTTAATAATTATTGCTTGAATTCATTTTTTATAAATAACTTAATTTGAATAAGATTATTTAGACTATCATATTGCTCAACAGAACAGGATAATTTATCAAACTGTCAGAGAGGAGATAAATTATCCTTTTATTTTTTATAGGCTTATAAGAAAAAGACATAATTTAGGAAAACTTCGTTTTATGTTCAAATTTTCAATGAACATCACATCATTTTTGAACTTTAAGCTAAAAATATGAAATGCACTTCATGCAAAAATAAGGTGGCTCTGGGTTCAAAAATATTTTTATGTGTTATAAAATTGCTTATTACATATTATTGTGGGGTATTCTATAACGATATTGAAAAATTAAACTTTTTTTCATTTTTTTGAAGAAAAATGCAGATTTTATTTGTATCTATAAGTAAGGGGTTCTTTTAGACAGAGATTTCCATGTTCCATATCAAACTGTTTCACATATAAAAATATCTATAAAGACGAGGAGGAAATGAACTGTGTCTAAAAACAATACTTATGATCAGATCGCCGGAAGTCTCTGGCGCAGCCGCAGAAGACTTGCCACCCTGATGAACGGTCTCTTCTTTCACAGCAGACAGGTGATCCGCCCTCATGATGAAGGATCTGTACCGGATGAAGAGAAATGAGGAAGTGGAGATGAAGGAGCTGGACTATGAGATAGCGGTATCACTGGCGATACTGAGCAGATCGGAGGAAATGATCCAGTACTATCGAAAGGAATAAGGAGGAAAAGTAAACATGTGTGAAGCGTTAAGCAGTTATGTGAATTCATTTAAAGAGGAAGAATTTGAGAATGAAAAGGAAGTTGGCAAGGAAATTGGAAATGAAGAAGGGATTCAGATGGAAAAGGAGAACAATGTGAAAAGGATGTTAAAGAGTGGCTTATTTACATATGAACAAACAGAAATAGGCACTGGGATTGATATTGAAGATATCAAAAAGATTGAACTGACACTTGCATAAAAGACGACTAAGAGATTTCAAATACTGCTGTTAATTTTCAGAAGAAAGGAAATCTCTTTTATCGTTGCCTTAAAATAAGAAATGACTTTTTTCTTTTCAATTATCTTTTTTTATGGCATAATGAAAAAGTGAAAAGAGGGGAATTGTTTATGTCAGATATTTATCAAGAAGCATTAGCATTACATGAAGAAGTTCAAGGAAAATTAGAAGTCAAATTAAAGGTATCATTAGAAGAAGCACACGATTTGTCATTGGCTTATACACCGGGAGTTGCTCAGCCATGTCGTGAGATTGCAAAAGACAAAGAAAATGTTTATAAATATACATGGAAACAAAATAGTGTAGCTGTTGTCAGTGATGGAACAGCTGTATTGGGATTAGGTGATATTGGTCCAGAAGCAGCAATGCCAGTTATGGAAGGAAAATCTATTTTATTTAAAAAGTTTGGGAATATTGATGCTGTTCCAATTTGTTTAGATACTAAAGATCCAAAAGAAATCATTCAAATTGTTAAAGCATTAGCGCCGTCATTTGGAGGAATTAATCTTGAAGATATAAGTGCACCACGTTGTGTAGAAATTGAAAGAACACTTATTCAAGAATTAGACATTCCTGTTTTTCATGATGATCAACATGGTACTGCCATTGTTGTGACTGCTGGATTACTAAATGCTTTAAAGGTTGTTGACAAAAAAGTTGATGAAATTACAGTTGTTGTTAGTGGAACAGGAGCTGCTGGAAGTTCAATTATCAAAATGATTCATGCTTTGGGTGTAAAAGAAATTTATGGGTTCAATATTCATGGAATTGTTACAAAAGAAGATTATAATCAATATGATTTTTTAACACAAGAGTTAACAGAAATAACCAATTCTCATGCGAAACGTATGACAATGGCAGAAGCATTGAAAGAGGCAGATGTTTTCATTGGGGTTTCAGCACCACGTTTATTAACACAAGATATGGTAAGAAGTATGAAAGAAAAACCAATTGTTTTTGCTATGGCAAATCCTGAACCAGAAATCACATATGATGAGGCGATTGAAGCAGGTGTAGCAGTTATGGGTACAGGTCGTTCAGATTTTCCAAATCAAATTAACAATGTTTTAGCTTTCCCAGGTTTATTTAGAGGTGCTTTAGATGTTAGAGCACGTAAGATTACAGAAGAAATGAAATTAGCAGCAGCTTATGGGTTGGCATCACTTGTGAGTGATGAAGAGCGTTCAGCAACGTATGTGATTCCTAATGCTTTAGATCCACGTGTTGCAGAAACAGTTGCAAAAGCTGTTGCTGAAAAAGCGAAAGAAATTGGTATTGCAAGACTTTAAGATTGAGTATATCTCAATCTTTTTTTGATATGTAAGTAAAGTCATGATAAAAATTTGGTAAGTTGCGTTATAGTTGGTAGATGCAACCTTAATATTCTGATAGAATGAAATCAGCAAGGAGGTGAAAAATCGATGGGGACAAGTATTGTGTTTCCTATTTTTCTCATTATATTCATTGTTAGTGTTGGAATAGGAGTCTATATTATTTATCTGCTTATAAAAGCATTAAAGAAATACATTGGTTCTAAAGAAGTGAGACAAGAAAAACAGAATGTTAAGAAATCATTAGGAGAAACTATTAAAGATTATAGAATGCGTTGTCAAATGACACAAGAATTTGTTGCTGAATCATTAGGAGTGAGTCGCCAAGCAGTTTCCAAATGGGAAACGGGAGTATCTGATCCTAGTACATCTAACTTATTTGCTTTGGCAAATTTATTTGATATTGAAGTAGAAGATTTATTAAAAAATATGAATGTTAAGAATAATTCATATTAATTATTTTAAGTATTTGATAGCTATAAAAAAAACAGGATGATTTTTCATCCTGTTAATACATAGCTGGAGGCATAGGAGCAGCTGGTTCATCGCTCTTGATAGGAGCAACACCTGCTTCCGTTGTAATAAATAATGCAGAGATGCTTGCAGCATTTAATAATGCACTACGTGTTACTTTTGTTGGGTCAATAATTCCTTTATCAAACATAGAAACCCATTGTCCCTCTTTAGCATCAAAGCCTTGTCCTTCTTCAACTTTCATTTGTTGTTCGACAATTTCATCACTGTTGAAACCGGCATTTTCAGCAATTTGACTCATTGGAGCAAGCAAAGCATCTAAAACAACTTTCATTCCTTTTTGTACATCGACATTTTCACTCTTTAATTGATCTTTTAAGGCTATATATGCATTGACAAGAGTGACACCACCACCCATGACAATACCTTCACTAACTGCGGCCTTAGTAGCATTTAAGGCATCTTCAATTCTTAATTTCTTTTCTTTTAATTCTGATTCAGTAGCTCCACCAACCTTAATAATCGCTACACCGTTGCTAAGTTTACCAAGTCTTTCAGCATAGTTTTTCTTATCATAATCACTTTTTGCATGATTCATTTGTTGAGTGATTTCATGAATTCTAGCATCAATGCTTTCTTTAACACCTTGACCTCCAATCATTGTTGTATGATCTTTTGTAATATGCACTTTTTTAGCAGAACCTAAATCCTCTAATTGCATATCTTTTAAATTCATGTTGAGCTCTTTATTATAAAATTTAGCATTTGTTAAAATAGCAATATCTTGTAAAATTTCTTTTTGATTATCTCCAAATCCTGGTGCTTTTGTAGCAACAACATTAAACGTTCCTCTAAGCTTATTAACAACCAATGTTGAAATAACTTCTTGTTCAAAATCATCAGCTATGAGTAGTAATGAACGATTAGATTGCATAACTTGTTCCAAAATAGGAAGAATTTCTTGAATTGTATTAATCTTTTGATCAGTAATCATAATCAAAGGATTCTCTAAATCAATTGTCATTTTTTCACGATCAGAAACCATATAAGGGGAAACATATCCTTTATCATATTGCATACCTTCAGCAACTTCTAATTCTGTGTCAAAACTATTTGATTCATCAACTGTAATGACACCATTGCGACCTACTTTTTCCATTGCTTCAGCAATATATTGTCCAATTTCCTGATCACTTGAAGAAATTGTTGCGACATTCGCAATATCCGCACTCGTTTCAACTTTATGAGATTTATTTAAAATATATTGAGCAACTTCTTTGCTAGCATAATCAATTCCTTCACGCATTAAAACTGGATTTGCACCTTTTTCAACAGCTTTTAAACCATTTTGAATCATACTTTGGGCTAAAATTGTTGCTGTCGTTGTTCCATCACCAGCAACATCATTAGTTTTATTAGCAACTTCATAAACAAGTTTAGCACCCATGTTTTCAAAGGCATCTTCTAATTCAATCTCTTTAGCAATACTGACACCATCATTTGTAATTAATGGTGAACCATATCCTTTGTCCAAAACAACATTTCTTCCTTTAGGACCAATTGTTACCTTCACGGCATCAGCTAAAGTATTGACACCATTTAGCATTGATTCTCTGACATCTTTTGAAAAACGAATTTCTTTACTCATAAATACATCCTCCTATTCCACAATAGCTAAAATATTTTCTTCTTCTAAAATAATATATTCATCGTCATGATCTTTAAACTTTGTACCAGAATATTCTTTAAAAACAACTGACATTCCTTCTTTTAAAGTTTCGTCACACTTTGGACCTACTGCAACAACTGTTGCCTGATGACTAGCTTCTTCTTTAGGATTTGTTAAGATAATTCCACTTGCTGTTTTCGTTTCAGCTTTTTCTTTCTTTAAAATAACATAATCATGTAATGGTTTTAACATTGTCATTCCTCCTTTTATTTAGCACTCAAATTCCTAGATTGCTAACAATGTCTATTATAATCTTTAATGTGAACTGAAAATGAACTATTTAGCACTTTGGAAAGGAAAGTGCTAAAACTTGCATTTTTTGTATGAATACGTATAATAGATATTGGTGAGAAAATGAAGACAAGGCAAGACGTTATCAATTATTGTATGACATTTCAAAATGTTTATGAAGATTATCCCTTTTCTGATGAAAATTGGACATGTATGCGTCATCAAGAAAATCAAAAGGTTTTTGCTTGGATTTTTGAAAGACATGGCTATATTTGGATAAATGTTAAAGGAACAAGGGGTTGGTTAGACTTTTTTAGGGAAAAGTATGATGCTGTTATTCCTGGATATCATTTGCATAAAGATCACTGGAATTCTATTATTCTTAATGGATCAGTTGCATTAGAAGATATTCAAAGTATGATTCATGAAAGCTATGATTTGACTTTACCAAAAAACATGTTGAAATGTTTGTCTATTAAGTCTTAGAAATGGAGGAAAATTATGAAAGCTATATTTAATCATTGTAATATTAATGTAACAGACTTAGAGAAAAGTATTGCTTTTTATAAAGAAGCATTGGAATTAGAGGTTATCAGAGAAAAGGAAGCCAGTGATGGAAGTTTTAAGCTCGTTTATTTAGGAGATGGAGTTTCACCTTTTTGTTTAGAATTAACATGGTTAAAGGATCATCCTCAAGCTTATGAATTGGGAGAAAATGAAAGTCATATATGTATGATGGTAGATCATTATGAAGAAGCACATCAAAAACATGCTGAGATGGGATGTATTTGTTTTGAAAATGAAGCGATGGGATTGTATTTTATTCATGATCCTGATGATTATTGGTTTGAAATTGTGCGACAAAAATAAAAAGTCAAAAGGACTTTATATTGTGAAAAAATGAAGATTTTTGTTTGATAATTTGATATGATAGGGAGAAAAGGGAGGAAAATATGGAAAATAAGAAAGCGTTAATTGTTGATGTGAATGAGAAGCCGAATTTTATGCAATGGTTGTTTTTAAGCTTTCAGCATGTCTTTGCAATGTTTGGTGCAACTATTTTGGTACCAGTTTTAACAGGTTATCCTGTTTCAGTTGCTTTATTTGCATCTGGTGTAGGAACTCTTATTTATACGTTATGTACAAATAAAAAAGTTCCTGTTTATTTAGGATCGTCATTTGCTTACATTACGGCTGTTATTTTAGCTGTAAAAGCAATGGATGGGGATATTTCTGCTGCTCAAACAGGTCTTATTTTAGTTGGACTTATTTATGTCATTGTTGCTATAATTGTGAAATGTGTTGGAAAAGATTGGATTGATAAATTATTACCACCAATTGTCATTGGTCCTATGATTGCTGTTATTGGATTGGGATTGGCTTCCAATGCAATTACTAATGCTGGTTTTGTTGAGGGCGGAGATGTTGCTCCGATGATTGTTGCCATTGTGACATTTTTAGTTGCTGCTTTGATTTCTAGTCAAGCTAAAGGTTTTTTAAAAATTGTTCCTTTTTTAGTAGCAATTGTCGTTGGATATTTGCTATCATTATGTTTTGGAATTGTAGATTTAAGTCCGATTGCAAAAGCTGATTGGTTTGCAGTACCAGAATTTGCTTTTCCATTTACAATGCCTAAAATATTGGGAACAGAATTCAGACAATATCATTTCTATTTTGGTCCTGAGACATTGGCAATTTTACCAGTTGCTATTGTTACAATTTCTGAACACATTGGAGATCATACTGTATTAGGAAAAATTTGTGGGAAAAATTTCTTAAAGGATCCTGGGCTTGAAAAGACATTGATTGGAGATGGAATTGCGACTTCTGTTTCAGCTTTGTTGGGAGGACCTGCTAATACAACTTATGGTGAAAACACAGGAGTGATTGGTTTAACAAAAATTGGTTCAGTATATGTGACTTGTGGTGCGGCTGTGATTGCAATTGTTTTATCTTTTTGTGGTAAGATCTCGGCAGTCATTAGTTCAATTCCAAATTGCGTATTAGGTGGTATGAGTATTTTGCTGTATGGTGTGATTGCAAGTAACGGTTTACGTATTTTAATAGATGCCCAAGTTGATTTTTCTAAACAACGTCATTTGATTATCGCATCAGCTATGTTAGTTATTGGTTTGGGAGGTGCTGTTTTTCCATTAGGAGGAAGTGCAACTTTATCAGGAACAGCATTGGCAGCCATTGTTGGTGTCATTTTGAATTGTATTTTACCAGATAAGAATGAGAAATAACTCATTCTTTTTTTCTTTTGATTGACAATATTTTAAATGATGGTGATAGCTATGAAAATAACTCAAAATCCATACAAAATAAATATTAAATATAAGGCAACATTAAAAAACTGTCATGAGAAGATTATTTGAATATTAAAGTAAAAGAAGAATATGATCTTAATTGACATTGTCAATTTAAAAGGAGGAATGCTTAGGAAATCTATTATTATGTTAATTTTTATCATCAAAAACATAAGATTTATATGGATCATGAGATAGAAGACAAATTATTTTGATTTGATATTATGCATTATGATGTTTTTTAGAAATGATCACTGTTTTCCTTGATGATTTATCAAGTCCATTATGATTTGTCAATGTTAATTTCATTAATTGTGATTTGTTGTGATTGGATATTCTATTTTTAGGTACTTATTCGCTATAAATGAAAGAAGAAAGTGACGTATCATTATTCATATGTTTTGTAACGTATTTCCATTTTGGAAGCAGTTCTTTTTATTCTTCTTGTAATTTTTGTATATTAAGCATTATGGATTTGGATTACTTTATTTTAAACTTATGCTGAGATAATCATCATTAGAGAAAAAAGATAAGAGATAAATTTTTAAGATGAGGATGATATACGGCTTTATCGTTATTATCAGATTTTTATGAACATGGGTTTAAAAATGACAATGGACAAAGAATAAGTCTTTTACAAGATTTCATATGTTTCCTGTGGGTGATGGAAAGTAATAAGTTGAGCCTGATAAGGGTTATCAAGATTTTCTTTTGCTAATTTATCAGTTGTTGAATAATCACCAAAATAATGTATAGGAAAAACATATTTTGCTTCAACATGATTTAAAAAATATTGTAATCCAAGCAGATATGCATCTTCTAAACGAGGGTCAACAACAACAAAGGCATAATCAATTTTTTCATTGATTAGATGAATTTGTTGTTGATAAGTAATGCGCTGATAGTCATTGTCTTTCTCTGGTTCTCCAATCCAATGCCACCAATGTAAATCACCGGCATGATAAATGGTTTTTCCTTCAACTTGAACAATAAAAGCACAACCTTCATCAGTTGAGAGTAATGTTTTGATATGTATATCATCAAAATCATATTCTTGATTTGGGTCCACATAGAAGCCTGTGTGATTATGGCGTAAATCTGATGATAAAATGTAAGCTGTATGAGGATGATGAATCTTAAAAATAGATGGATTATAGTGATCGTAATGGCGATGGGAAACAAAGATATATAATGGTTTATGAGGATTGATGTGAAGTTCTCCTTGATAATAATCAAAAAGAAGAATATGTTGATCAAGTTCTATTAAAATGCCACTTTGGGTAAGATGAGTGATTTTCATATAAAAAGATAACATGCTAGGCATGTTATTCTTCTTCTCCATCATCATAGTTAGACACATTATGAAAAATTTGATCAACGTCATCGCAATCATTTAATAAATCCATTAAACGTTCAAACAACATCATATCATCGCCTTCAAGTACAACATAATCTTGAGGTGTTGTTGTAATTTCATCAACATCAAATTCTATATCAGGTTTAGCTTCTTCAATAGCAGTTTTTATTTTATATAAATCTGTTGGCTCACCAGTAACTTTAATACGTCCATCTTCCAAAGTTGTAATATCTTTAGCATCTACTTCAGCCATAATTAAAGCATCTAAAACTGCTTCTTCATCCATACCACTAAAAATAACAGTACTTTCTACATTATATAAATAAGACACTGAACCTTCTGCCCCTAATTTAGATTTAGATTTTGTAAATGCAGGACGTACTTGAGAAATTGTACGATTAATATTATCTGTTAAACATTTAACAATTAAAGTAGAATTGTTAGGACCAAAGCCTTCAAATTGAATTGGTTCATAATCTTCAGTGACACCACTTTTCACTTTATCAATAGCACGTTTGATGACATCAGCAGGTACTTGTTCCTTTTTTGCTTTGTCAACTAAACGTCTCAATGCTAAGTTTCCATCTAATTCAGGTCCCCCTGATTTAGCTGCTAAATAAATTTCTTTTCCATAACGAGAATATAATTTTGCTTTTTTTGCAGCAGTTTTTGCCATTGCAACCTTACGCACTTCATGCGCTCTACCCATTATTGATTCCTCCTTTAAAATTACTTTTGTATTATAAACATTTTTTTTGCTTTTTTCAATAAAAAATGGCATATTCATAATATTTCGTATAAAATAGGGAAAAGGGGTGATACAATTGAAGAAAATAATTATTGTTGGAGCAGGTGCTTCTGGAGTCTATTTATCTATTCTTCTTAAACAATATATCAAAGATTGTGACGTGGTTGTTCTTGAACAAAATACCACTTCTTTAAAAAAATTATTGGCTACAGGAAATGGAAGATGTAATCTATCCAATCAAGATATGTCAATTGATTATTATTTTAGTGATTGTTTAGAAATCGTTGAACCAATTATTCATGCATTTGATATGGTTAAACATATGCAACAATTAGGTTTATATACATTATATCAAGGACATTTGTTATATCCGAAAAGTGAACAAGCATTATCTGTTAAACATGTTTTGATGCAAGCAGCTGAACAATTAGGTGTTGTTTTTCTATATGAACAAGAAGTCATCAATGTTCAATATCAGCATTCATATATCATCAAAACAAACCAACATATTTTTCATGCCGATGATGTTGTTTTTGCAATGGGAAGTGAGGCAGGTAATCTTTCAGGAATACAAAAGAGTCGTTATGACATTTTCAAAAATTTAAAATTACAGATTGTTCCAACACGCCCCTCTTTGGTACAAATGAATACTAAGCCTGTTTTAAAAATGCTTAAAGGAGTGAGGGTTAAAGGAACATTTTCGTTATTGGAAGATGGACAATGTATAAGAAAAGAAAAAGGAGAGCTTTTGTTTACAGATTATGGAGTAAGCGGTATTGCAATCATGCAATTATCAGCTTTTTGTCTTCCAAATCATCATTATACTTTATCCATTGATTTTTTTGATGAAATGGATAATCCAAAATTAAGCGAATATATTGCACAAAGGTTAAAAAGAGATTATAATCATTTTTACGATGGATTAGTCAATAGCAAATTGTCTGCATATTTAGAAAGCAGAACAAGCTATTCTGTACCACAAATCGTTCAGTTATTAAAGGATTTTCAGCTTGAAGTTGTAGGATTGAGAAATTATGAGACAGCTCAAGTGATGAAAGGTGGATTATCACTACAAGAAGTTGATGAGTCTTTACAAATAAAACGTTATCCGCATATGTATGCAATCGGAGAAATTTTAAATGTTGATGGTTTATGTGGTGGATATAATTTGCATTTTGCTTTTGCAAGTGCTTATCATGTTGCAAGAGCAATAGAAAGGGAAATTCATGTTAAGAATCAATAATGTTAAAGTGGCTTTAGGTCAAAGCCATTATGCGAAAGTTATTTCACAGGTTTTAAATGTGAGAGAAAAAGAAATTAATCATGTTCAATTGGTCAAACAGTCTATTGATGCAAGAAGGTCACATGTTCATTTGATTTGTTCATTTGATTTTGAAGTCAAAGATGAAGACCAATTTTTAAAGGATCATCCTCAAGTTTCACGTAGTCAACCCTATCATTACGATTATTTGCCTAAAAATGATCAACATGTAGTAGTGGTTGGCAGTGGACCAGCAGGGTTATTTTGTGCTTATGTCTTAACTCAAGTTGGACAAAAGGTGACAGTTGTTGAAAGAGGTCAACCCGTAGAAAAAAGAGTCAAAGATGTTGAAAAACTGCTTTGCGAGGGACAATTGATTCCTCAAAGCAATATTGCTTTTGGTGAAGGAGGAGCAGGGACTTTTTCAGATGGAAAATTGACAACTGGGATTAAAAATAAACGATTGCCATTTGTATTAGAAACTTTTGTCAAATATGGTGCTCCAAAAGATATTTTGTATTTATCAAAAGCTCATATTGGAACAGACTATTTACGTCAAGTTTTAATTCGCATGCGAAAGGATATGGAATCAAAAGGAACTCAGTTTTTATTTGATACACAGATGATTGATTTTAATTTGCTTAATGATGTGAAAATAGTTAAACTTTTACATCAAGGAAAAGTTTCAACGATAAAGGCTGATGCTCTTGTTTTAGCAATTGGGCATAGTGCGAGAGATACTTATGAAATGCTTTATCAAAAAGGTCTTGCAATGCAACAAAAAGCTTTTGCTGTGGGTGTTCGTATTGAACAGTCACAGGAGTCTATTAATCGCATACAATATAAGAAAAGTGCGACTTCTCCTCATTTAAAAGCAGCGCCTTATAAATTAGCTGTAAAAACAAGTGAAGGAAGAGGTGTTTATACTTTCTGTATGTGTCCTGGTGGTTATGTGGTTCCATCTATGCATGAAGAAGGTACACTTTGTGTCAATGGAATGAGTTACTATGCCCGTGACGGCAAAAATGCGAATAGTGCTATTTTAGTGAATGTCAATACAGATGATTTTGCAAGTGATCATCCTTTGGCCGGCATTGATTTTCAGCGTCAACTAGAAAAAAAGGCTTTTATATTGGGTGGGTCTTGTTATAAAGCTCCTGTTCAGCTTGTTGAAGATTATTATCAGGGAATCGTTTCTGTTGCTTGCAAAGGTATTGAACCAACTTATCGACCAGGCTATGTATTTGCAGATATTCATCGTATTTTTCCTGATTTTATTAATCGTAATTTGAAAGAAGGATTACAGTTAATGAATCAAAAAATGCCAGGTTTTATCAATGAAGCGACATTGATGACTGGAGTAGAAGCGAGAAGTAGTTCCCCTGTACGTCTTGTCAGAGATGAAAAATATGAAGCCAATTTTGTAGGCGTCTACCCAATTGGTGAAGGTGCTGGTTATGCTGGTGGTATAATGTCTGCTGCAGTTGATGGAATCATCTGTGCAGAAATGATCTTAAGTAAGGAGTCAAACAATGGAAGCTATTGATATTCATAAAAATAAAAAGAAAAAATCTTTTTCTCCAACTCGTCGCATTGCATTCAGCTTTTTAGCAGTGATTGTCATAGGCTCACTGTTATTAAATATGTCTTTTTCCAATCAAGATGTTTCTACATCTTATCTTAATCATTTATTTGTAGCAACATCTGCAACCTGTGTAACAGGACTTGTACCTGTGACAGTTGCTCATCAATATAGCTTGATAGGACAATTTATTATCATTGTTTTAATTCAAATAGGTGGTTTAGGATTTTTAACTTTATTGAATATGATTTTGGTTGCTTCAAAACAAAAACTTTCGTATACAAGCAAAATTGTTATGCAAGAAGCTTTAAATCAAAGTTCAATCCATGCTATTGAAGTTTATATCAAACGTGTTATTAAATATACCTTTTGTTTTGAATTGATAGGAGCTTGTTTGTTGTCACTTATATTTGTTCCAGAATTTGGTTTGATGAAAGGAATATATTATGCTGTTTTTCATTCGATTTCAGCATTTTGTAATGCAGGTTTTGATGTTTTAGGTTCACAGTCACTGATGGGATATCAAACAAATATATTGATGAATATTGTGATTGGCGGATTGATTATTGCTGGTGGTTTGGGATTTGTTGTTTGGGTTGATTTACGTATGTCTTGGAAGAAGTATGTCAAGAATTTTAAGGTTTTTAAATGGTCGAAGTTTTTAGATTTATTATCATTACACACTAAGATTGTGATCATTGTGACAAGTGGCTTGTTATTATCTGGTGCCTTTATCTTTTTAATTTTAGAATTTAATAATTCACAAACCATTGGTCTTTTATCTTGGCCAGAAAAAATATTAGTGAGTTTATTTCAATCAACAACTTTAAGAACTGCAGGTTTTGCTACTATTGATAATGCTAGTATGTATGTATCAACAAAACTTGTTTCGTGTATTTATATGTTTATTGGGGGTTCACCTGCTGGAACAGCAGGGGGAATAAAAACAGTGACATTAGCTATCATGATATTGTATATTCATTCTTTGATTCGTGGTAGTGATACAATTAAGGTGATGAAAAGAACAATTTCTGATCAGATTGTGAAACGTTCTTTAACTATTGCATTAGTGAGTTTCTTTATAAGTTTGTTGGGTTTGTTTATTTTAACAATCACTGAAAATATCAATTTTATTGATTTGGTTTTTGAGGTTTTTTCAGCTTTTGCAACTGTTGGTTTAACAGCGAGTGTGACTCCTTATTTGACAGCTATTGGAAAGGTTGTTATTATTATTTTAATGTATATTGGTCGTATTGGTCCAATGACAATGGTTCTCATTTTTACAAAACGTTATAATCAGATGAAAGGAAAAGACATTCAATATCCATTGGGAAATGTCTTAATTGGTTAAAGATTATGAAAAATAAACAATATGTTGTTTTAGGTTTGGGTATTTTTGGATCAACAATTACCAAAACATTGTCACAATTTGGGTGCGAAGTTTTAGCTATTGATAAAGATCCTGAATGTGTACAAAGAGTTGCTGAATATGCAACGAAGGCAGTTATTGGAGATATTACAGATCAACAGTTTTTGATGGATTTAGGAATTGAAGAATTTGATGTTGGTATAGTTGCAATTGGTGATCATTTAGAAGAATGTTTACTAGGTGTTTTAAATCTTAAAGAAATTGGTGTGCCTTATATAGTGGCAAAGGCTAAAAACAAACGTTTTAAGGCTGTCTTAGAAAAAATTGGTGCTGATCGTGTCATTCGTCCAGAAAAGGAAATGGGAGAAAGGGTTGCACGTTCTTTGTTACGTAAAAACATTACCGATTTAATTGAAATTGATGAAAATTATAGTATTGTGGAAATGTTAGTTCCACAAGCATGGGCAGGACATACATTATTACAATTAAATCTTAGAAAATTATATGGTATTAATATTTTAGGAAAAAGAAATAAAGAGAATCATCATTTAGAATTGTCTGTCGATCCACAAGAAGTGATTGAAAAAGATGATCATTTCTTGATGATTGCTGAAACAGATAAAATTGAAAGATTTGATTATCTTGTTGAAAAATAGAGGATTGATATTATGTTTAAACGGTAAAGGTTATGCTTTTACTGTTTTTATTATCTAAATATCATATTCATTCCTATTGGTTAATATCTATATGAAAGCAATTCTGCAAAGAGTTTGGATTATATTGATGAAAAACTATATTACAGAGAAAATTTCTAGAACACTTGATTTATGAAATATCAAGCTGTTTTATCAGCTTAAATACATGATTAAGATGATGAGTTGCTAAGCGTTAATATCATGTATCGAATGATAAAAGGTGAAGATACAGAAATGATTCAATAAAAAGCTGAGTTTTTGGTTTCATTGATACCAGTTTATAAACAGCTGATAATTCAACTTCTATGATTCAGTTTAAAGGACAGTATCTTTACGATTTATAAAATACTTTTGACATTATCTTCTGAGAATCACTTATTATGCTGATGTTTGTGTTTCCACATTTTGATTTGATCTAAACGTTGTTTGACTTTTATTTCACTGCCTTGTTGAGTAGGGCAATAATAAGTGTGATCTAATAATTCGTCAGGTAAGCATGTCATTGCTGTAAGTTTTTCTTCATAATCATGAGCATATTCATAACCCTTACCATAATCAAGTTCAGTCATTAATTTTGTTGGTGCATTTCTTAAATGTAAAGGTACTGGTTTTGATAATGTTTGTTTAGCATCTTTCTTTGCTTTTTCATAAGCTACATACAATGCATTTGATTTTACAGATAATGAAAGATATGTTACTGCATGTGTCAAATGAACATTGCATTCTGGCATTCCTAAAAATTGACATGCTTGATAAGCAGCAATTGCGATTTGTAATGCATGACTATCTGCCATACCAATATCTTCACTTGCAAATCTGACTAACCTTCTGGCTATATAAAGTGGATCTTCGCCTGCCTCAAGCATACGTGCTAACCAATAAATTGCAGCATCTACATCACTGTTACGCATTGATTTATGTAAAGCTGAAATAAGATTATAGTGTTCTTCACCTTTTTTATCATAAAGCATTGACCTATGATTGATGCACTGTCCAATAGTTTCTTTATTGACATGTATTACACCATTGACTTGTGGACTGTTCATAATAATCATTTCTAAAGTATTTAAAGCCATTCTTGCATCACCATTTGCAAAAGTGGCAATCATATAAATTTCGTCATCATCAATGGCAATTTTTCTATGACCATATCCATGGGGACGTATAAGAGCATGATGTAGAAGTTTTATAATATCTTCAATTTCTAAACTATGTAAAACAAAGACTTTACATCGTGACAAAAGAGCAGAATTGATTTCAAATGAAGGATTTTCAGTTGTTGCTCCAATCAAAATGAGACTTCCTTTTTCAACATAAGGTAAAAAAGCATCTTGTTGTGCTTTGTTAAAACGATGAATTTCATCAACAAAAAGAATAGTTCTGATACCTGCTTTTCTTTTTTCTTCAGCAATTTTCATGACTTGTTTAATATCTTTTATACCACTTGTTACAGCACTGAAATTAATAAATTCAGCTTGAGTAGACTGAGCAATAATTCTTGCAAGTGTTGTTTTTCCAACACCAGGAGGCCCCCAAAAAATCATGGAAGGAATCTTATCATTCTCTATGAATTGCCATAATATTTTTCCTCGACCAACAAGATGCTCTTGTCCAACATAATCCTCTAGTGAAAGTGGACGTAAACGACTTGCAAGAGGATCTTGTAATTGTTCTTCAAATAATGATTTCTGATGCATATCATCACCTCTTATTTTTATTTTACAATAAATCTCTGAAATAAGAAAGAGTTTCCCAATGTCATTATTCAATGTGTCGAATAGTCGCATAAAAGCTTGACTATTTTCTTGATGATTGCGTTTTCTTGTTGTATGATATACAATAGTGAATGTTGGAGGGAAATAATATGTATATTGTTATTATTGGGTTAGGTAAAGTTGGTCAACTATTAACTCAGTATTTATCAAACGAAGGTCATGATGTTGTTGTGATTGACCAAAATAGTAAAAAGGTTGAAGATATTGTCAACCAATATGACGTCCTAGGTTTATGTGGTAATGGGGCTAATAATGAAATATTGATGGAGGCAGGTGTTGAAAAGGCTGATGCTGTTATTTCGGTTACAGCATCTGATGAATTGAATATTCTAGCAGGATTGATTTGTAAACAGCATGGAACCAAAAATACAATTGCTCGTGTGAGAAATCCAGATTATTCAAGACAAAATCAATTTTTAAGAGAGAAACTGGGATTTTCTTTGATTGTAAATCCTGAATTAGAAGCCGCTAATGAAATTCGTCGCATGATTATGTTTTCATCAGCTATGAAAGTTGATTATTTTGCTAAGGGGAAGATTGAGCTAATTGAATTAAAGATTGCTGAAAAGATTCGTTTGGGTCAATTAAAATTAAATGAATTATCACAGGTGACTAAAGCTTCTGTTTTAATTTGTGCAGTGAGACGTGGTGAAGAAGTGATTATTCCTAATGGTGATTTTATATTGAAAGATAAAGATCATATTTATGTAACAGGATCACATAGGGATCTTTTGCGTTTTTGCTTAGATGTTGGGTTTATGAGTGAAAAAATTAAAAATGTGATTATTGTTGGTGGTAGTAAAATTGCTTATTATTTATCTCGACAATTGGCTGTACAAGGCATTCAAACAAAGATTATTGAAACCAATCATCAGCGATGTGTAGAACTTTCTAAAAAGTTGCCTTATAGTATTATTATTGAGGGTAATGGGACGGATGAGGAAATACTTTTAGAAGAGGGAATTAAGAAATCAGATGCTATTGTTAGTCTTACTGGGTTTGATGAAGAAAATATTATTTTATCTTTATTGGCTAAAAAACTAGGTGTTAAAAAGGCTATTGCAAAGGTTAATCGTATTAATTTAAATGCTATTATTGATGAGTTGAATTTAGATAATATCATCGATCCAAAATCTTTTGTTGCTTCACAAATTATTGGATATTTGCGTGCTAAAGCAAATAATGATGATTCGACAAGTGTACAAACACTTTATAAGTTAGTCAATGATCAAGTTGAAGCTTTAGAATTTGTTGTTAATGAGAAAACAAAACATTTACATCAGTCATTAATGGATATTAAAATGAAAAATCATATTTTAATTGCAGGTATTCTCAGAAATAATGAAATGATTATTCCAAAAGGGCATGATACATTAGAGATTAATGATCGTATCATTATTGTTTCATCACATTCATCTTTGAAAAACTTGAATGATATATTTGATGGTGATTTCTATGAATAGAAGAGTCATTGTATATACTTTAGGTATTATGTTGAAAATTGAAGGTTTACTGATGCTTTTACCTTTTATAACGGGCGTGATTTATCATGAAAAATCAGCTTTTTACTACTTATTTGTTGGTGTACTCATTTGCTGTATTGGATTTTTGATGAGTCATCATAAACCAAGAAATAAGAAAATCTATGCCAAAGAAGGATTTGTCATTGTTGCCTTTGCATGGATCTGTTTATCTGTTTTTGGAGCATTACCATTTTGGCTGTCAGGAGAAATTCCCTCATATATTGATGCCTTATTTGAAACGATTTCTGGTTTTACAACAACAGGGTCTTCCATCTTAACAGATGTAGAAGCACTCTCTCGTGCTCATTTGTTTTGGCGTAGTTTTTCACACTGGATAGGTGGAATGGGAATTTTAGTTTTTGTAGTTGCTTTTATGCCAGATGCTTCTGGATCAACGTTACATATTTTAAAGGCTGAAATGCCAGGACCCATTGTTGGAAAACTTGTTTCTAAAGTTAAGGTGACTTCACAATTGTTATATAAAATATATGCTGTTTTGACAATTGTTGAGGTTGTACTTTTGATGTTAGGTGGTATGCCTTTCTTTGATAGTTTATTGAATGCATTTGGAACAGCAGGAACAGGTGGTTTTGCGATTAAGAATGCTTCTATAGCCGCTTATCAAAGTGCTTATGTTGATGGTGTTATTACCTTCTTTATGATTTTATTTGGCATTAACTTTAATATGATTTATTTTATTGTGATCAAAAAATTTGCTGTTGCTTTTAAAAGTGAAGAAGTCCGTTGGTATTTGTCGATTATTGCAGTTGCTACAATTGTGATTACCTTGAATATTACACATCTTTATTCTTCAATTCTTGTCGCTTTTCGATATGCTATTTTCCAAGTTGCCTCAATTATTACAACGACAGGATTTGTTACAGCAGACTATGGGCAGTGGCCCTTATTATCACAGATTATTTTGGTTCTTCTCATGTTTTTAGGAGCATGTGCTGGATCAACTGGTGGTGGAATGAAAGTCTCACGTATTATGATCAGCATTAAAGGAGCATTAGCAGAAATGCGTCACATGGTTCATCCGCATAGCGTTGTTTCTGTTGAATTTGAAGGAAGTCATATTGAACCTTCGGTTTTAGAAAATATTCATACTTATTTTATGTTATATTTTATGATTTTTTGTTCATCATTGTTGATTATATCGTTACAGAATATTGATTTTACATCAGCCTTTACTGCTGTTACGACATGTATTGGTAATGTTGGACCTGGACTTGGAATTGTTGGTCCAACAGGTAATTTTTCTAGTCTCAGTGATTTGTCTAAACTCATTTTATCTTTTGATATGTTGGCTGGGAGACTTGAAATTTTCCCGATTTTAATGATTTTTTCTAAGTCATTATGGCATAGATAGGAGAACGTTTCAGAATATGAAACGTTCTTTATTTATTGGAGATAATGATTGATCATGCAATTATCACTTGTTTTTCATGGAATGATCATGATGTTTTGTTGTGAAGAAAATTGATGATATTGACAAATGATGAAAATGAGAATATTGCTTTTGATAAAGGATGCTCAAGTATAATAAATCAAGTCAAAAACTTTGTACTTAAATATAAATAGAATGCTCTTTGATAATTCCTTTTCTCATAAAAATGTGTTACTATAATATATATTAACAAACTAAGCAAAGGATGGTAAAAGAAATGTGTGCTTTAATTCAATTTAAAAATATTGTGAAAAGCTATACAATGGGGGATATAACCATTAATGCAAGTGATGGTGTAAATTTTGAAGTCAATAAAGGGGAATTTGTCGTCATTGTTGGAGCATCAGGAGCCGGAAAGACAACGATCTTGAATCTGCTTGGGGGAATGGATTCACCAACGAGTGGATCGATTTTAGTAGATGGTGAAAATGTGGCACTTTATGATGAAAAGCAACTTACTGAATATCGTCGTAATGATATTGGTTTTGTTTTTCAATTTTATAATCTTGTCCAGAATTTAACAGCACTAGAAAATGTTGAACTTGCAACTCAAATTTCTAAACAACCTTTAGATGCGAGACATGTCTTGGAAAGAGTTGGATTGGAAAGTCGCTTATCTAATTTTCCAGCTCAATTATCAGGTGGTGAACAACAGCGTGTAGCAATTGCAAGAGCCATTGCAAAAAATCCTAAATTATTGTTATGTGATGAGCCTACAGGCGCTTTGGATTATCAAACTGGTAAAGCTATTTTGGGATTGTTACGTGAAATGTGTGATACTTATGATATGACAGTGATTGTTATTACACATAACTCTGCTTTGGCACCTATGGCAGATCGTGTAATTCATTTAAAGAATGGTAAGGTTAATGGGGTGGAACGCAATGTTACTCCTCAGCCAATTGAGGAAATCGAATGGTAAGAAAAAAGAAAACAATTTATTGGAAGAATTTAAGAAAGTCGATTGTAAAATCTAAGGCAAGATTTCTTTCTATTTTCTCAATTGTTTTTTTAGGTGCAGCTTTTTTTGCTGGTTTGCGTAATACTCCTGGTATTATGACAGCAACAATGGATGCTTATTTGGATAAACATCATTTTGCTGATTTGACATATATTGCATCATTAGGCTTTAGTGAGGAAGATATTCAGGATATTCAAAATATTGAAGGGATTCAGCGCATTGAATATGGATATCAGTTTGATGCTTTGATTATGATGAATAATCAGTTATCAGGAGTGAAGGTTTATACGAGTGAGTCTTTTCAAGATGATATGATTAATCATCCTGATTTAAAAGAAGGACGTTTTCCTGTTGCAGACAATGAATGTCTGATTGATATTGAATTAAGTAAAATGGGAACATCTCTTGGAAATGAGATAGAGATTTCTAATGATTGGGGAAAGAAGACATTTCAGGTTGTTGGTATTATTAATGATACTCGTTTTATTGCGAAAACAGATCGTGGGACGAATACATTAGGTGATGGAACAAACGAAGGTTTTATTGAGATTCTTAATAAAAATAATGCTTTTTTAGCTATGCCTCAAGAATTGTATGATATGCGTGATGAATCTATTTTATATAATCAAATTTCAGTTTGTGTAGAGGGTGCTCAGGATTATAATCTGTTTAGTGAAGAATATGATGATTATATTGAAAATGTCAATACAAAGATTAAAAGTAAACTTTCTTTGCGCATGAGTGATCTGTATGAAACGTTAACTCTGGATGCTCAAAAACAATTAGATGATGCACAAGGAGAATATGAACAAGGATACCAAACGTATACTCGTTCAAAAAATACTTTTGATGAAAAAATCTTAGAAGCAAAAATACAATTGATAAATGCTAAAATGATATTATCTGAAAAAGAGGCCGAATATTTAAAAGCTCAGTCAATGGCTTCTTCTCAAGCTATGGATATGTTGGCAACTCTTGAAGCAACAACGCAGGAATTAAAGAGTGATTTAGAGGATTTAAAGGCTCAGTTAGAAAATTATAATGGTGAGCCTCTCACAGAAACACCCCCTGAAATACAATCCATTATTGAGGAACTCGATGATTTAAAAAAAGAACTCGAATTAGCATCAGGATCATTAGAGGGGTTAGAGCAATTAAATGAAGCAAGTATGCAGTTGGAAAATGCAAAGCTTCAACTTCAACAACAAGAGAATCAATTGACTTTAGAAGAACTAAGAACAGGGAAAAAGCTAGATGAAGCCAAAATAAAGCTTGATGAAGCACATAATCAAATAGAGGAAGCTCAAGAGAAAATTAATGAAATACCTAAGGGTAAACTGTATACATTAACTCGTCATGAAAATGCTGGTATCGTAAATTATAGTTCTAATGTGGAAGCTATTTCTTCCATTGCAAATGTTTTTCCTTTAATGTTTTTCTTGGTTTCAGCCTTGGTCTCTTTAACGACCATGACAAGAATGGTAGAAGAACAAAGGGGACAAAGTGGTACTCTACGAGCTTTGGGTTATTCTAAATGGGATGTTATTCAACAATATATTGTTTATGTTATTTTTGCGACTTTCTTTGCATGTTTATTGGGAATTGTTGGAGGGGTTCAATTTTTCCCAAGAATTATTGTTTATTTATATTGTTTAATTTTATTTCAAATTGATGCTCCAACAGTCATTGTTTCTAGTCATATTATTGCTTTACAGACCATCTTTATTTCAGTTTTTGTGACTTTATTTGCAACTCTTTCAGTATGTTTGAGTGAGTTAAATTTAATGCCCGCAATATTAATGAGACCAAAAGCTCCAAAGCTTGGAAAACGTATTTTCATTGAAAGAATTCCTTTTCTTTGGAAACGTCTTTCTTTCAACCAAAAAGTTACAATGCGTAATATTTTTAGATATAAAAAACGTTTCTTCATGTCGATTATTGGGATTGCTGGTTGTACGGCTCTTATCATTACAGGATTTGGAATTAAACATTCTGTCTCACAAGTCGTTGATTTGCAATATCAAAAAATATGGACATATGATGCCTTGGTTCGTTTGGAAGATGATGTCACAACATCAACTGCTAAGGAATATCAAAAGCATCTTTTAGCAAGAGATGAAGTAACTAATGTTGAATATGTTTTGAATCAAAGTGTTCAGATTTTGAAAAATAAAGAAGATCTTTATGGAACAATGATTGTCTATCAATCTATGGATAATATTGCTAATTTTGTGACTTTTCATGATTTTTATACTGGTAAGAAAATCACATTAGATGATGAGGGTATTGTTTTATCTGCCAAGACTGCTGAATTATTAGGTGTTTCAATGAATGATACAATTGATATTGAAGTTGATGGAACAAAATACAATGTCAAAATTACAGGTATTATGGAAAACTATTTTATGAATTATGTATATATGTCACAAAACTTATATGAAACAGTGACTTCTCAGCAACTAAAAGTTAATAATGCATTTATGACAATGAAAAAACTTGATCCTTCTTATAAGGCTAGTTTAGAGGCTTATATGAGTGAACATCATTATGGTAATTTATCCTACACTGATACAGCAGGTAGTGAATTTGATAGTCAAATTCAAAGTATTGATTTGATAATTATTATTTTAATTGTATGTGCTGGGGCACTTAATTTCATTGTTTTATATAATTTAACAAATATTAATATACAAGAACGTAAAGGTGAAATTGCTACAATCAAAGTTTTAGGATTTAGAAGGAAAGAAGTTTATGATTATATCTTTAGAGAAAATATTTTATTATCTGTCATTGGATCATTGTTAGGAACAGTTTTTGGATATATTTTGCATCAGTTTATTGTAAGAACTGTGGAATTAGATATGACGATGTTTGTAAGACAATTAAATCTTTCAAGCTTTATCATAGCTGTTATGATAACTCTTGGTTTTACTATGTTAATTAATCTGACAATGCGTCATGTTTTAAATAAAGTAGATATGGTGGAGTCTTTAAAGAGTATTGAATAGATTGTGTAAGTGTTTACACAATCTATTTTTTCTTTGTACATGAAGAATAGATGTATTTTTGTATAATTTGTATTGAAAAAAATTCTTTTTTTTATGTAATAGCGAAATATTTTTTTGAATTTTAGAATATTAGAAAAAAATAATAATTTTTTATTGACTTGTATGAAATGTTTAGTATAATGATAAATATATTAAAAATAAAGAAGGGGAGAAAAATATGAATCTTAAAAAAGTTTTGTCCGCTGTAGCAGTAGCAAGTATGCTTGTTGCTTGTGGTGGTGGAAATACAAATTCAGAGAAAAATGAGGCATTCAAAATAGGTTTGTCTGGACCATTAACAGGTGATGCAGCTGTTTATGGTATTGCTGTAAAAAACGCAGCTGAATTGGCAGTTGAAGAAGTGAATGCTAAAGGTGGTATTCAATTAGAATTAAAGATGGAAGATGATCAAGCTGATCCTGAAAAATCTCCAAATGCTTATGGAACATTAAAAGACTGGGGAATGCAAATTGGTTTAGCAACTGTTACTTCTGGTGCTGGTGCTGCAGTATCACAAAATTATGTTGATGATACAACATTTGCATTGACTCCATCATCTTCATCAACAACAGTTATTTATAAAGATGCTGACAATACTGAATCATTTGGATATGTATATCAAATGTGTTTTACTGATCCTAACCAAGGTATTGCTTCTGCAGATTATATTAAGTCACATAGTGATTTAGGAACAAAAATTGCTGTTATCTATAAGAGTGATGATAACTATTCAACTGGTATTTATCAAAAATTTATGTCTGAAGCTAAGGAACTTGGATTGGAAGTTGTATCTGAAACTTCATTTGATAATTCAAGTGCTACTGATTTCAACGTACAGTTAAAAGATGCACAATCTAAAGGGGCAGATCTTGTTTATTTACCAATCTATTATCAACCAGCTTCATTAATTTTGACACAAGCGAATAAGATGGGGTATACGCCTTCATTCTTTGGTGTCGATGGTATGGATGGTATCTTGACATTAGATGGTTTTGATACAAAATTAGCTGAAGGTGTATATTTATTAACTCCATTCTCTGCTGATGCTGAAGATGAATTAACTGCTAATTTCGTTAAGAAATATCAAGAAAAATATGGTGAAACTCCAAACCAATTTGCTGCTGATGCATATGATTGTATTTATGCAATTCATAAAGCTTTGACTGATGGAAATGCAACTGTTGATATGAGTAATTCTGAAATTGCTGATATTTTGAAAAAACAATTTACTTCTATGACATTTAATGGTATTACAGGAACAAATGTAACTTGGGCAGAAACTGGTGAAGTAAGTAAGGCTCCAAAAGCTGTAGTTATTAAAGACGGTGTTTATGTAGGTGTAGAGGACTAATCGATATTGAAGTATTAGAGGTTAGCAACTTGTTTGTTAACCTCTTCTTTATTCAAAAAATTCAAAACGTATTTTTATTATCATTGATTTATCAATAGATAGGATACTTGAGTGTTTTATATGTAAAGGGGGAGTTATTTATGGACTTTCTATCGTATCTCATCACTGGTTTAGGATTGGGAAGTGTCTATGCGATTATTGCATTAGGATATACCATGGTATATGGTATTGCGAAGATGCTTAATTTTGCGCATGGTGATGTTATTATGGTAGGCGCATATGCTGCGTTTTTTATGGTAGGAAAATTTAATATGCCTGCTATTGTAGCAATTCTTGTATCAGTGCTTGTTTGTACTTTGCTTGGTGTATTGATTGAAAGATTGGCTTATAAGCCATTGAGAGAAGCTTCATCATTGTCGGTGTTGATTACAGCTATTGGCGTGAGTTATTTTTTGCAAAATGGGGCACAAATTTTGTGGGGAACTGATACGAAAATTTTTCCAACATTGATTGATTTTGGTAATATTAGTTTATTTAATGGAGCTTTGCAAATATCTGTATTGACGTTAGTGACAATATTGGTTTGTGTAGTTATTATGATTGTTTTAACAGCATTTATCAATAAGACAAAAACTGGAAAGGCTATGCGTGCTTGTTCTGAGGACAAAGCAACTTCACAATTAATGGGTATTAATGTGAATACAACAATATCGGTTACTTTTGCAATTGGTTCTGGTTTGGCTGCTATTGCATCTGTTTTATTATGTTCTACATATCCGGCTGTGAATCCGACTTTAGGTTCTATGCCTGGAATTAAAGCATTTACTGCTGCTGTATTTGGAGGGATTGGATCTATTCCTGGAGCTTTTGTAGGGGGATTATTGTTGGGAATATTAGAAACTCTTGCAAAGGCATATATTTCTTCTCAAATGTCAGATGCTATTGTTTTTTTAGTATTGATTATTGTCTTACTGATTAGACCAACTGGTTTATTAGGTAAAAAAATAAGTGAGAAGGTGTAGGTGATAATATGAATAAATTAAAAGCTGCCTTTCTTGGGAAAAATAAAAATCGTTCAATATGTGTAGGTGTTGTTTTGCTCGCATATATTATTATTGAAGTTTTAATGTATACAGGATCTTTAAAGAGTTTATTTATTAATTTATTGGTTCCTGTGACAAGTTACATTATTGTGGCGCTAGCATTAAATTTAGTTGTCGGTGTTTCTGGAGAGCTTAGTTTAGGACATGCAGGATTTATGAGTATTGGTGCATTTACGGGTGTTATTGTTGCTAATGTGACAGCAACTTTCATTCCTAATGATGTTTTAAGATTGATTGTGGCTATTATTATTGGGGCTATTGTGGCTGCTATATTTGGGTTTCTCATTAGTATTCCTGTTTTGAAATTACAAGGAGATTATTTAGCAATTGTTACTTTGGCTTTTGGACAAATTATTAAAAGCTTAATTAATAATACTTTCTTAGGTTATGATGCTTCAGGTTTTCATTTTAGTTTTATTACTAATAAAGTTCAATTGGCTTCTGGTGGTAAAATGTTAATTAATGGACCTATTGGAGCAACAGCTACTGATCGTATTTCTACTTTTACAATGGCTGTTGTTGTTCTTGTTCTAACATTGCTTATTATTTTTAACTTTATGAATAGCAAATATGGGCGTAGTGTTATGGCAACAAGAGACGATAGAATTGCGGCGCAATCAGTTGGTATTAATATTGTAAAAACAAAAACAATTGCTTTTGTTTTATCAGCAGGTATTGCTGGTGCTGCTGGTGTACTGTATGGTTTAAATTTCTCAACATTAGTTCCAGCTAAATTTGATTTTAATCAATCTATACTCATTTTGGTTTATGTCGTTTTAGGTGGACTTGGAAATATGTTGGGAACAATTATTTCGACTGCTATTTTGGTGTTACTTCCAGAATTATTAAGATTTTTAGCTGATTATCGTATGCTTATTTATGCTATTGTCTTAATCATTATTATGATTGTGACAAATAATCCAACTATTAATAACATTATTAAGAAGGTTTTCAAGAAAAATAGGACGGAAGGGGATCATAACGATGTCTAATGAAAGATTGATATTAAAAACAGATAATTTAGGTATTGATTTTGGTGGTCTTACTGCTGTTAATAACTTTAATATTGAAATGAAAGTCAATGAAATATATGGATTGATTGGGCCTAATGGAGCTGGAAAAACAACGATTTTTAATTTATTGACGAAAGTGTACAATCCTACACGTGGGCAGATATATTTGGATGGTCAAGACATTACAAATGAATCTACAGTTGCAGTCAATAAATTGGGGATATCACGAACTTTTCAAAATATTCGTTTGTTTAAGGAAATGACAGTTATTGATAATGTTAAAGTTGGTTTAGAATACTCACAAAAATATTCGTTGTTAGAAGCTGTTTTGCATCTTCCATCTTGTCATAAAGCAGAATTGGCTATTGATGAAATGGCACATAGTTTATTGAGAGTTTTTGATTTAGATGAATTTGCTGATGCAAAAGCAAAAAATTTGCCATATGGTAAACAAAGAAAACTAGAAATTGCCAGAGCATTAGCGACTTCACCAAAGTTGTTGCTATTAGATGAACCAGCTGCTGGTATGAATCCATATGAAACAAAAGAATTAATGGAAACAATAAAAATAGTAAGAGAAAAGTTTTCTGTTTCTATTTTACTTATTGAACATGATATGAAGCTGGTCATGGGAATTTGTGAAAAAATTACTGTTTTAAACTTTGGTCAGGTTTTGGCAACTGGAACGCCAGATGAAATCAAGAATAATCCAGAAGTCATTGCTGCATATTTAGGTAGTGATGAGGAACAGGAGGGATAACATGTTGTTAGAAGTTAAAGATATGAATGTGTATTATGGTGTTATCCATGCAATTAAGAATGTTTCTTTCGAAGTTGATCAAGGAGAAATTGTTGCGCTTATTGGAGCTAATGGTGCTGGAAAAACTTCTATCATGCATACAATCAGTGGATTGATTCATTCTCAAGGTGGATCCATTCAATTCGAGGGTGCAGATATTTCTAAATTATCTGCACATAAGATTCCTGGTTTAGGTTTAGTTCAAGTTCCAGAAGGTCGTCATGTTTTTACTGAAATGACGGTTATGGAGAATCTAGAAATGGGTGCTTATTTAAGAAAAGATAAAGAGGGTATCCAAAAAGATTTAGAAAAGGTTTTTCAGCGTTTCCCTCGTTTAAAAGAACGTAAGTCACAATTAGCTGGAACTTTGTCGGGTGGAGAGCAACAAATGTTAGCTATGGGTAGAGCATTAATGGCAAAACCTAAACTTTTGTTATTGGATGAACCATCAATGGGATTATCACCAATTCTTGTTAATGAGATTTTTGATATCATTCAAGAAATAAATAAGGATGGTGTGACAGTTGTCGTCGTAGAACAAAATGCTAATAAAGCACTTTCTATTGCTGATAGGGCTTATGTTTTAGAAACTGGAAACGTTACAATTTCTGGTGATGCTAAGGATGTTGCTGATAATCCGAAAGTAAGAGAAGCTTATTTGGGATAATGATTATGGTCTTGATTATAAAATATCAAGACCATTTCTTTTGGAAAATTGTAATTGATTTATAAATGCTTTGAGCATGAATGCAAGATATATTAAACTGAATATTGTCATTAAATCATTCATAAGATTAAGTGATGTTATCCATGGATGAAGATGATAAAGAAATAATCCACTTAATATGCACCATAGAATTGTATAGAATAAGCAAATACGTCCTTGAAAATGGAAAGGTAAATGACTGTAATTCCAACATTGTGTATGAAAGACTTTTTCAATATAAAGACTTGTTAAATATTCTAATGATGTCATACATAAACCCCCAATAATACTTAACAAAAGCGGTGATATGTGTATATTTTCTTGTAAGAGTATAAGAATGATAGCACCAAATCCATATATAGGAATATAAGGACCTTTTAATAATCCTGACGAGAACCATTTCTGTTTGAATAAAGAAATATAGCATGATTCCATAAGATATCCAAGAAAACAATAAATTGAAAAGTATATGACCATATTTATCTCCTTTTTGTATAATATATGTATTTTTTTGATAATTATGTCTAAAATCATTGAAAATGAAGGGATTAACCATTTTTAAATTATTTTCACATAAAAAAAACATAATTTAAAAAATACTGAATTTATCACTATTTTTTCTAATTCTTAAGAATTTCTTAAGAAAAATGTGGACTTTTTGTGTACATTGCGTTATAATGCAATTGGGTATATTATTGAAAGGAGGTAACGAATGGATAGTAGTATTAAGACGAATTTATTAGAAAACGTTCAAGAACAAGTGATTAAACGTAAGGCAATGTTTATTCCGATGTTATGTATTTCTACATTTGCATTAGTTGGTTATGCAGCCGTTGATAAAGAAGCACCTGTGATTGAATCGAATAAAGTAGAAGTTCTTTATGGAACACAATTAGACAGATCCGTTTTTACTATTTCTGATAACCGTGATGCTCAAGATGCTATAGATGTGCAAATTAATGATAAGTCATATGATCCTTATCAATTAGGAATATATAACGTTGAAGTGACAGCTACTGATCAATTTTCTAACACTGCGACAAAAACGGTACAAGTTGAAGTTGTTGATAAAACAGCTCCTGTATTTAATGTTGTAGGAAAAAGTAATGGATACATAATTGATGTAGAAGTTAATTCAAGTCATGACATTACAAAATATGTTCAAGCAACGGATAATGTTGATGGTGATGTCACTCCATTTATTGAAGCAAATCAGAAGTTAGTAACTTCTCAATTAGGAACACAAAGTATTGAGTTAACTGTTTCTGATACTGTTGGAAATGTAACAAAACAAACATTTGAATTTGTTGTTTCAGATACAACTGCTCCAAAGATTAGTTATAAAAATGGGCAAACAGTGAATGTGGATTATGGTTCAAAGTTTGATTACACAAAATATGTGAGTGTGACTGATAATTTTGATAAAACTGTTCCGACAATTCAAGTTGATGGAAAAGTAGATACAAAGAAGATTGGTTCAACAACATTAAATATTACTGCAATTGATTCATCAGATAATGAATCAAAAGCAACGTTAAATGTTAATGTTAAGGATTTAAGTGCACCAACAATTTCTTTATCAAAATCTTCTGTAACAATTACAAAAGGAAAGAGCTTTAATGCTAAAAGCTATTTGAAGAGTGCAACTGATAACAAAGATGGAAATGTTATTTCAAAGGTGAAAATTGACAGTTCCGTCAATACAAATAAGGCAGGAAAGTATACAGTGAAATATACTGTGACTGATGAAGCAGGAAATACAGCCACTAAAACACTTAAAGTGACTGTAGAAAATCCTTCCACAGGAAATGGTGGAATTGCTTCAACAGCGATAAGCCGTGTTGGTAGTCGATATGTAGCTGGTGCTTCTGGACCAAGCGCATTTGACTGTTCTGGTTTAACTCAATGGGTATATAAACAAAATGGAATTTCAATTCCAAGAACAGCAGCAGCTCAGTATAGTGCAACAAAGAGAGTGTCTAAGGCAAATTTACAGCCAGGTGACTTAGTATTCTTTAAGAATACAGCAGGTCGCAGTGGTATTTCTCATGTTGGTATTTATATTGGTGGTGGACGTTTCGTTCATGCTGGTACAGAGAGAACAGGAGTTGCTTACGGAAATCTTAATAGTTCATATTATGTAAACCATTGGGCCGGCGGTGGCAGAAAATAGAAGCTATGAAAGGGTAGATTTGATTCTATCCTTTTTTTTGTATACAAAAATTCATTATTCCTAGTTGAGTTTTTAGTAATCTCTTGTGCATATTGTTTTTGGTTGTGATGAAGGAAGTGACTTTGTTGATCTCGAAGATGATTTGAAACTTGAAGAATCACTAGTGATGGGTTGGGCACCTGATTGCAAATATTCTGATGTTTATGGTGGAAGAGATTGCACTATTATTAAAATAGCTGCTGTGAAAAGCAAAGTAATGATTGCTTATGATTGGCCAGTTAAATTCGACAAGGATTGTTCAATGATTAAAACTTTACAAAAGGCTTATAAAACTGTAGCAGTGTCAGTTATGACAACTGGAGGTGTGTATGCTAAATGTCTACTATATGCATAATAGCACTAACTAAAAATATTGTTGATTTAATCCATTATAAAGGAGGTTATAAACAATCAAGTTATTAACTTAAATTCAAAGATATATAAGAAGATACTATTTATATGTATTGGTTTTAAAATAATTTGTTCAGTTTCGTTCTAAAAGTAGATACTAAAACAAAACTATACATCAAATCATATTATTATTTAAATTGAATTTGGTGGTTTATGATATGTTTTAAAAGCATATCTTTTTTTTGTGAATGATAAATGAATTATGGAATTTTTAGAGGTCATCTATTATATTTTAAATGATTTCGTATATATGGAGTTTCACAGTAAAAGTGAGAAGAAAGCATATAAAATTCATTCTGACATGAAGTTAGAACTAACTCAAAATAAAATGTATTTAAGCGAGTGATGCTTCTGATACTTCAAAGGCATCTACTAAAGAAAATGAGTTATTTAATTATACTGATTATCTCGTTATTTAAAAGCAAACAAAAAATCATACGAAGGAAAAGACAAAGATGATTTTGAGATAAATTTATAAATATTTTAAATATTGGATAAAAAATGCTATAATATTTTTATGTACAAATAGTAGTTTGAAAGTGAGATGAGAAGATGGAAAAATATTTAGAAATTAAAAAAATATTTGAATCAAAAGAAGATAAAGAAAATGCTATTGCTATGTCAAAGTATATGAGAAATATGTTTGATTTTTATGGACTTCCTACTCCTAAAAGAAAAAAAGTATATAATAACTTTATAAAAAATGAAAAGAAATCAAAAATAATTGATTGGGATTTTTTAGATAAATGTTATGAAGATAATCATAGAGAATTTCAATACCTAGTTTATGATTATTTATTAGCAATGAAACAATATTTAACCTATGATGATATTCCTAAAATTAAATACTATATTATTACAAAGTCTTGGTGGGATACAATTGATTTTTTAGATAAAGTCATTGGAGAAATAGGATTAAGAGATAATAGAGTTGATAGTTTAATGATAGAATGGTCTAAGGATGAGAACTTTTGGATAAGAAGAATTGCAATCGATCATCAACTTTGTAGAAAAGAAAAAACAAATACTGAATTATTAAAAAAAATAATTGTAAATAATTTAGGCAGTGATGAATTTTTTATTAATAAAGCTATTGGTTGGAGTTTAAGAGATTATTCAAAAACTAATCCTGAATGGGTTAAAAATTTTATTGAAAAATATAATGATAGAATGGATAAATTAAGTATAAAAGAAGCAAGTAAATATATTTAACAAATTCCAGTTTATAGAGCAGATCATATTTATGATTTGTTCTTTTTTTGATATAATTAAAAAGGAAGATAAATTAGAATTTGAAAAGACGAGGAAAAAATATGTATAAAGCGATTATATTTGATTTGGATGGATTGTTAATTGATAGTGAGGTCATTTCATATAAATTATATCAGGATTTAATAAGACCATATGGATATTCTTTTTCAATAGAGGATTATGCTAATAATTATAGTGGGAAAACTGCGTTAGGCAATATGCAAGCAATTATTCAAAGATTCCAGCTTTCTATAACTGTAAATCAGGGATTGGAATTTATTGCTAAACATGAAAAGAAATATTTTGAAAAAGGAGTAGCTTTAAAAACAGGTGTTAAAGAATTATTGGAGTATTTAAAAAAGAATCATTATAAAATTGTTCTAGCAAGCTCAAGTATAAAAGAAAGAGCAATGATGGTTTTAAAACAACATCAAATAGAATTATATTTTGATGAAATGGTTTTTGGAACAGAAGTCAAAAATGGAAAACCACATCCCGATATATTTATCAAAGCCTGTCAAAAAGCACATGTCAATGCTCAAGAAGCATTGGTTTTAGAAGACAGTGAAGCAGGTATAAAAGCTGCTTATTTAGCTGATATTCCTGTTATTTGTATACCAGATATGAGAGCACCTCTTGAAAGTTTTCAAAAAATGACTATAAGAATTTTTCCCAATCTATTAGATGTTATTACATATCTTAATGAAAATTAGAGGATAAGCCTCTTTAGAATATAAAATTAGAATTTGAAAGGAGAATAAATATGATTGGCGATTTTATAGGAGCGGCATTTCCGTGGATTCTATTGGGATTGTTTGTAGCAATCAGTTGTTCATTTATGAGGAAAACGGAAAAATAAATTCATATTTATAGAGCAGATCATATTTATGATTTATTTTTTATGATATGATTAAGAAAGAAGATTAATTAAAATTTATGGAGGTAAAACTTATGTGGTTGATTTGTGGAATTGTCAGTGTAATGTTTTGTATCATAAGTTTGATATTATTATTTAATAAGAATAAAAAATCAATGTATGCATCTATTTGCTCATTAACATTCGTTGTGTTAACTTTTCTTATGGAATATAGAATGGTATTCAATTGGGTCAATAAAGAAGATTGGGCTGCTTTAATTGACGTTGTACCTTTTATGTTTTTCATGCTTACAGGCTACGCAATTATTATGCTTTTGGTTAATGCTGTAGTATTAAGTGTATCAAGGAATTATTGATGAATGACAATTTATAAAACAAAACTATAATAAAATGTGGTTTCTCATGTTATAATAGATAGTCATTTATTGAGTGGAGGCTTTATGAAAAAGGATTTAATTATTTTCTTCTGTGTTATTATATTATTTTCTATAACAGGATGTAAAAATAGTCAAACAGATGAAATTTCAAACATTGATAATCAACAAGAGAATACAACCCAAATTAGAATAGAAAATTATAAAAATATAACTTGGAATGAAATAACTAAAGATGGTGTAGATGAACAAGAACTGCTAGATAATATAAATATGGATATTTTAGAAGAAATAGCAAATCTTTTTCAGACATTAGATAAAGAGATTGCTGAAAAAGAAAACATTTCTCCAGAATATGTTCTTCGTGGTAATTGGGTGACAGATGTTATAGAAAGCGAACAATATAAAAAAGTCATTTCTATGGGGAATAAGGCCATGAAACCTTTATATTGGATTATTTATAAAAGCAATAATGAAGGAAGATATGAGTATATTTGTGCTTTAGCATTAGAAGAATTGTCAAATTTCAATTTTGATGAAGATGGAGATGGAATGAAATGGGCAAGTTCTAAAGAATTTTTAGAAGAATTTAATACAAAAGTCATTGATAATTAAATCGATAATTTGCATGAATAGAATAAGACTCAAGGTTTATTTCGTGTTTTAAAAGACTTTTACATTTTAAAATTTAATGTCAAGTGAATAAAATTATGAATCAAAGAAGGTAACTTATCACGGAATGTAAAAATCTCAATCAGAGTAAGCGAAATAATGAGGGATAACTGAATGCCAAATATTGTTCAATTTAGTTCAAGTTTTTCAGAACAAAAAAGAATGACTTATTAACTTAATGAATAAATACTTATCGATGATTGAATTATAAATGACAAAAATATGTTTTAAGTATCTATTATTTAGCACGTTTATAGGGAGGATAGGTCATGAAAAAAATTATAGAAATATGTTGTGGAAGTTATGAAGATGCTTTGAATGCTATGCGTGGTGGAGCGACACGAATTGAATTGAATAGTGGACTCCATTTAGGTGGATTGACCCCATCTTTAGGCAGTTTACTTCTGACAAAGAAAAATACAAATTTAAAAGTGATTACGATGATAAGGCCACGAGGTGCAGGATTTCATTATAGTGAAGCTGATTTTGAAGTTATGAAAACTGATGCTTTGTTGATGATGAAAAATGGAGCTGATGGCATTGCCTTTGGTTGCTTAGATAGTTGTGGTCATATTGATGTTCAACAAACGAAAGCAATTATTGAAATTGTTAAAGAATATCAGGGTGAAGTTGTTTTTCATCGTGCTTTTGATTGTGTGAAAGATCCTTATCAAGCTATTGAAACACTCATTGAGTTAGGTGTTGATCGTGTTTTAACAAGTGGTTTGCAAGCCAAAGCAATGGATGGTATTGAACTTATTCAAAGGCTCCAAGAACAATATGGTGATCGTATTGAGATTTTGGCGGGAAGTGGAATAAATGCGGACAATGCTCGAGAAATGATGGAAAGGACAGGAATTTCTCAGGTTCATAGTTCATGTAAAGATTGGATTTTCGATCCAACAACTGCTTGCAATCATGTTTCATATGCTTTTGCTCCTTCACCACATGAATTAGATTATGATGTTGTGAGTCAAAAACTTGTGGAGAAAATTGTAAACAGTCTATGAAAAAAATTGAGAAAAATAAAAAAGTACGTGTATTGCTGTGCTTAATCAGTATGGTTATATTGTAGGTTTATTAGGCAAGTTCATTTATATGTTTCTAGTCAAAAAGAAATATCTATTTGAGAATATCTCTTTCTCTTTACTACATCAATCTTATTGATTTTCGGTTATATGTTGAGTTGGGATTATATTGACTATTTTAGCCTTTTCCAATTTATTTCAACCAAAATGATGATTCTTTCTATCGTCGTTATAATGTGTAATTATGCAAATTATAACACATATGCTGAAGTATTAATGTTAGTTTATATGAGACAATATAAACATGAGATTTGTGTATGGCGGATTGAGTTATAAGATATTGTTGATTTCTTGTGATTATTCATGCTATGAAAACTGAGAATTTTTTGCTGGTTTTTATCAAGCACCTATTGATTAAAAAAGACTTTTAAGAAATAATTGTTTCTTAAAGTCTTTTGTTTTGTTTGAAATTTATTTTTAATTTTCATGATGATTTTTATATATTCTTTTTTATAATAAATGATTAATTATATTGTTTTATAAAAATTATTTTAACAAGAATTAAGGTGTTGAGGAAGCATAAGAGGAAATGTTTTATTGAAACCTCTCTTGGTTCTCGATATAATATAAAAAAGAAGGTGAAAATATGTATATTGGAAGTCAAGAGTTGATGAAAAAATATGATCAGTGCTTATTGGAAAAAGGTTATTCAATTGAAGAATTAGTAAATAAAGCAAGTGATTGCTTATTGAAACATATGCACTATCAACATGTTGCAATAATTTGTGGTCCTGGTAATAATGGGGCAGATGGACTTTCACTCGCTCTTAAACTTTTTGAACAAGGAGTGAAGCTTGATGTGTATATTTTTGATAATGAAAAGCGTTTATCTCAGGCTAATCGATATTATTTGAATCAATGTTATGAAAAAGGTGTTTCAGTTATTTTATTAGAATCTGATACTTTGGATCATATTCTTCATTCTTTAAAAGAGTGTGATGCAATTATAGATGCAATGTTTGGTTTTGGTTTAAATAGTTCACCGAGAGGACTTTATCAGTCAGTTATTGAGGGAATTAATCAGTGCTATGATTCCGAAATTATTGCAGTAGACATACCAACTGGATTGAATTGTAATGATGGAACACCTTATCAAAGTGTGGTATGTGCAACACAAACAATTACTTTAAGTGCAATGAAAAATGGTTTTTTAAATCCTGATAGTGAGTCTTTTACAGGTCAGGTCATTTTAGAAAAATTAGATGCTATTGATGTTTCTGATGAAGCTGGATTGTATCAATTGGCTGATGCAGCTCTTGTTTCACCATTGTTGAAAAAAAGACATTTTAATGGTCATAAAGGAGATTATGGAAGAATTGCTTTGATTACAGGTTGTGCAGATTATAAAGGAGCATCATTATTAAGCGCTAAAAGTGCAGTTTATAGTGGTAGTGGGGTTGTGACTGTCATTTCTTGTCAAGAGGTTATTGATGCTTTAACTGTTGTTTGCCCTGAGGCGACAACATTATTAAGACCATCTGCTTTTAGAGAGGAAGATTTTGTAAAATATCAAGCATTATTAATAGGCTGTGGATTGGGTTTGAGTTTGGATGCATATCGTTATGTTATTGATGTTATGAGTCTTTCTCAACAACCATTGGTAATTGATGCTGATGCTTTAACGATTATATCTTCTCATTTGGATATAATAAAAAATCAGAATAGAGATATTATTTTAACTCCACATATGGGTGAATTTAAAAGACTTTGTGATTTTTCAGATCATGCTGATATTTTGAACGTGGCAAGAGAATTCGCTAGAGAATATCATGTTATTCTTGTTTTAAAGGGACCATATACAATTGTGACTGATGGACAAGAGTCTTATCGTGTTTATGCTGGCAATAAGGCTATGGCAACAGGAGGTATGGGTGATACTTTGGCAGGAATCATTGTCAGTTTGCTTGGACAGGGCTATAATGGCTTAAATGCGGCTTTATTGGGAGTTTATTTACATGGCTACGCTGGTGATTATTTAGCTGAAAAAGCTTACACAGTTATTCCTTCAAAACTTATTGAGATACTACCTGAAATGATGTTGTCTATCGTAAAAAAGTAATCTTTTCAGATTACTTTAAGCGAATGAGTGTAATGTTGCGATGAGGACTTTTATTTCTACGATAGGAGAAAAAAAGCTCCTCATTTTCATATGTGCAATATGGAGAAACAGTGATATGATCTTGTTTTACACCAAGGTTTAATAACTGTTGTTGAATCAAACCTTTGCTATCTAAGAGATATGCACCATCATCTTTTTGAATATAAAAAGATGATGTATGAAAAGACATTTGTTTGACAAGATCTATAATATCATCTTTTGCTTCAAAATTCTTTTGACTCAAAGAAGGACCAATATAGGCATAAATATATTGTGGTTGACAGTTTTCATGATAAATGAGATGGGTGGTTACTTTTCTCACAATTTCATGAACTGTTCCTTTCCAACCTGAATGAATTTCTGCAACAATTTTTTGATCTTGACAATAGAGTAAAACAGGGCAACAATCAGCATGAAAGCTCCATAACCAAAGGTTGTGATCTCGTGTATACATAGCATCATATCCTAAGAATGCATCATCTTGATGATACATGCCTTTTCCACCATCTTGTAAAGTGACTTCAATAAAACGAGTCGTATGTTGTTGCTTTGTTGCGACCATGTGATTGAGATCACTATTCAATGTTTTTGCTAAATTCAAACGATTTTGTAAGATCAGATCATAATCTTCATTGTTATAACTCATATCCATGATTTGGTTATTTTCATCATATGCACATGTTGTATATGCTTCAATTTCATTACAACATAACCAAGGTATTAATTTCATATAAACTCCTTTCATTTGCCCTAACACATTTTTTTCCTTTTTCATAGTATATGGTGAAGGAGGGAAAAAATATGTTTAATCAATCTTGTGGTTGTCAAGGAATGAACAATCGCCCATGTGGTTGTTCACAAAATACACAGCCCAATTATGGTTGTGGATGTTCAATGAATAACTGGAATATGAATGCTGGTTCAATCAATGGTTGTCCTCGACCTCAACCTATTGTTGCACCAAGAAGAGTCTGTGTTACTCAGCAAGTAACACCAGTTCCTCAACCAGTCATTTGTCCAATTGAATGTCGTCGTGTCAATCGCTGCATGTACTATCCAGTCTTTTATCCTCAATATGAACAAACTTTTGTCAATGAGTCTTGTCAGTAATCTTTGTGATTTCATCAAAGAACGTCTCATCTGGATCAATATAAATTGTGGAATAGTGATTTAAAATCACTGTTCCAGGTTTTGATCCTTGAGGTTTTTTAAGAGTTTTAATTTGTGTATAATTCACAGGTACAGAAGAGCTTAATTTTCCTTTGGAAAAATATGCAGCCATTTTACTAGCTAGTCTAATTGTATATTCATCAAGATCTTCACTATGCACAACTACATGACTTCCTGGCATATCTTTGACATGGAACCACATATCATTGCGTGCAGCCATTTTAAAGGTAAGATAATCATTTTGCAGGTTATTCTTACCTACATATAAAGGAATGTTGTCTTTTGTTAAATACGTTTCAATGTGAAGCTTATTTTTTGGACGATGAACTTGTTTTGTTTTCTTTTTCTTTAAATAACCTAAATTTTCTAATTCCTCTTTGATTTCTAGTGCATCATAATATGATGCATTTTCCATAAGTGTTATTAAAGAATCAAAATAATCAATTTCTTCTTTTGTGAGAGCGATTTGCTCATTTAAATGATGTAAAGAATTCTTTGCTTTTTGATATTTAGCATAATATTTATTGGCATTTGTTTTTCCATCATAACGTTCATCTAATTCAATTGTCATCATCGTTCCATCATAATAATTTTCTACAGTGACTTCCTTTTGACCTTTTTGAATCAGATGGAGATTTGCAAACAATAAATCTCCTTTAATGCGAAATTCATCACTATTTTGAGAATCAAATAATGTTTTTTCTAATTTATGCAGTTTAGAAACATTTTTATGATACTCGTTTTGAATATATTTTAAAAGGTCAGATGTTTGCTGTTTAATACGATCTTTTTGATCAATGAAATCATAATGTTTATCTAATCCGTCAAATAAAGAATATATTTGGGCATCTGTTTGTAAATGAGTTAAAGGAATAATATGAAAGTATTCCTTGTTCTTTGATTTATGTAAATACAAATGTGATGAATTTTGTATAAACATCATGATATCATGAAAATCTTCTCCATGATCAATACGATACAGAACTTCTCTAGAAAGTTCAGGAGAAAAACCTTGGTAAATCTTTGTCAAATTATCTGTAGGAATGTATGGAGATGTATAAGGGTTTTTCTTTTCTATCATTGGTGGTAATTGATAATTTGCTCCTGGTTGTAAAATACGTGTGGTATTCATGGACGGAGAAATACGTTTTAAACAATCTATAATTTTATTGTTATCATAAACTGCAATAACGTTTGAATGTTTACCCATTATTTCGATGTATAGACGATATTTTATAAGATCTTTAAATTCATTTGTACCTACAAAAGTCATTTCTACAATACGATCTAGTTCGATTTGGCGAATTGATTCAAGATAAGCACCTTCTAAATGCTTTCTTAACAACATTGTCAACGCGTTTGGAGAAGGTGGCGTTGGAAATGTTAAAGTTGTTAATTGCATTCTCGCATACATTGGATGTATAGATATCAGCAACTTGACATTTTTTCCTTGAGCACGTATATGAAATAGTAATTCATATTGAGAAATTTGATATATTTTATTGATTCTGCCTCTTTCAAGTTGTGTTTGTAGGTGGGACACAACACGAGACAACATAATTCCATCATAAGCCATATTTATCACCATTATTTAGTATAACATATTTGAAAAAGAATTGACATTAAAGTTGTGTTCATGTAACATATGTTTCATATAAGGATGGTGGAGAGAGTGAAAAAAGGGTTGTTAATCATTTTAAGTGGACCTAGTGGTGTTGGTAAGGGAACAGTGCGTCAAGAATTATTTAAAGATGAGTCTTTAAATTTGGCTTATTCTATTTCTATGACAACAAGAAAACCACGTCCAAAAGAAATTGAAGGAATTGATTATTTCTTTGTGGGAGAAGATGAATTTAAAGAAAAGATTGATAATCATGAGCTTTTAGAATATGCACAATTTGTTGGGAATTATTATGGGACACCGAGGTTCTATGTTGATCAATTGTTAGATGAAGGAAAGAATGTTGTTTTGGAAATTGAAGTTCAGGGAGCTTTACAAGTTATGGAAAAATGTCCTCATGCTCTCACTATTTTCTTGGTACCACCTTCATTTGAAGAATTAGAACGTCGTATTAGAGGAAGACGTACAGAAGAAGAATCCATTGTGCAAGAAAGATTGAATAAAGCACGCAAGGAAATTGCTACAAAAGATGAATATAAATATGTTGTGGTAAATGATGATGTGGTAAAGGCAAAAGAACAGATTGCAAATATTATTAAAGAAAATATGTAGGATACAAAGGTATCCTCTTTTTGTGTTCAAAAATATGATTTTATGTTAGAATATTGGTATTATAGGTGGTGAAAATATGTATATTGTGAAGGTGTTGATTGAACATCCTGTTCATTCTTTAGATATGACATTTGATTATTTGAGTACAGTTAATTTACAAACAGGTGTTCGTGTTATTGTTCCATTCAATCACCGTCGTTTGACAGGATATGTTGAAGACGTTGTACAAACTTTTTGTACCCAAGAAGAGTTAGAACAGCAAGCAGGTTTTCATTATAACTATATTACAAAAATTATTGATGATGAACCCTTATTAAATCAAGAATTACAAACTCTAGCAAATCAACTTTCACAAATGACATTATCACCACGAATAGCTTGTTTACAAGCAATGTTACCATCGCAATTAAAACCAAGCACTCATCAAACAATAGGGAAAAAAATGAAGACAATCATTCGGGTCTGTCATGAAGGAATGCCCCAAACTAAGAAACAAAAAGAATGTTTGGATTATCTTATTCATCATCCTTATACTCAATTGAAAGATTTACCATATACCAAAGGTGTTGTCGATCATTTAGTCAAACAAGGATTTGTGGAATATCAAAAAATTGAAGACTATCGTATTCCATTACAACATATTGAAAAAAAAGATGTATCTATAACACTAACACCTCAGCAAATGCATGTTGTTGAAGGAATATTGACTCATCCAGAAAGAGTATCTTTGATTCATGGAGTAACTGGATCAGGAAAAACAGAGGTTTATTTATCTTTAGCAGCTCATGTTTTGAAAGCAGGACGACAAGTGATGATGCTTGTCCCAGAAATTTCTTTGACTCCAATGATGGTAAAAGTCTTTAAAGAGCGTTTTGGTAACCATGTTGCAGTTTTACATTCTCGTCTTTCCCAAGGTGAACGCTATGATGAATATCGCCGTATGAAACGTCAAGAGGTTCAAGTTGTGGTTGGAGCACGTTCAGCTATTTTTGCACCACTAGAGAATATTGGCTTGATTATTTTGGATGAAGAACATGATGCTAGTTATAAACAAGATAGTCAGCCACGTTATTTCACTTCACAAATTGCTAAAATACGTGCGAAACATCATCATGCTTCAGTAGTTTTAGGAAGTGCAACACCTTCTTTGGAAAGTTACTCAAGAGCTTGTAAAGGGATTTATGATCTGTATGAAATGCCTTATCGTGTTCATCAAAGAGCGATGCCTGACGTTCATATTGTTGATATGGTTGAAGAAATGAAACAACGTAATTATTCATTATTTTCAACAGCTATGAAACAAGGAATTCAAAAAACCATTGAGCGAGGCGAACAGGTGATTCTTTTATTAAATAAAAGAGGTTATGCCAATTATGTTCAATGTCATGATTGTGGTGAGGTTATGAAATGTCCACATTGTGATGTTACGTTAACTTATCACAAAAATGAAAATCGTTTAAAATGTCATTATTGTGATTATTCTATTCCTTATCCAAAAGAATGTTCTCATTGTGGATCAACACATTTTAAAACGATGGGTTATGGGACACAAAAAGTAGAAGAGGAAATTAAAAAACAATTTGTTGGAGCAAAGGTTATTCGCTATGATGTGGATACGACAAAGAATAAAAATGGGCATCTGAAATTGTTAGAAAAATTCAGAAAACAAGAAGCTCATATACTACTTGGAACACAAATGATTGCTAAGGGTCTTGATTTTGAAAATGTGACATTTGTAGGTGTTTTGAATGCTGATTTGAGTTTGAATATTCCTGATTTTAGAGCGAGTGAAAGAACTTTTCAGCTGTTATGTCAAGTTGCAGGAAGAAGTGGACGAGGACAAAAAAAGGGAAACGTTATTATTCAAACTTATAATCCTGAACATTATGCCATTGTATGCGCTGCTCATCACGATTATTTAAGTTTCTATAAACAAGAAATGATTTATCGGCAAAAAGCAAAATATCCACCTTATTGCCATTTGGTAAGCGTCTTGATTCAATCACATAAAGAACATGATGTTTATCATGCTGCTAGGGATATAAAAATGTATTTATCATCCCATATTCACCAAGGTCTCGTTTTAGGACCAGCACAAAGTACGATTTATAAAATGCAAGATGTTTATCGTGAAAGAATACTTATTAAATTTATTCAGAGTCAGGAAGTTTATGATGCTTTAAAAGTTATGAGTGATTATTATAATAAAAAACAAAAAGGAAAGGTAAGTGTAATATGTGATTTTAATCCATATTCACAAATATAATTTATGGATCGACAAATTGCTTTAGAAATATTAGTAAAATACAAACAGGAGCACAGTTATTTGAATTTGACAATTCATGCATATTATCAAAAGACAACATTAACAAAAGAACAAAAGAATTTTATAACGAGGATCGTTTATGGAACTGTACAAAATATGCTATATTTAGAATATATGCTAGAACCCTATCTTAAGGGGCGTGTAAAAACTTTTGAAAAAATGTTATTATTGATGAGCTTATATCAATATTATTTTATGGATAGTATTCCTGATTATGCCATTGTTCACGAGGCTGTGCAATTGGCTAAAAAGAAAAAAGGTCATAAAACGGCCCAATTCATCAATGCTGTTTTAAAGAATGCAATTGCTAATCGGCGTTCGTTAGACAATTTAGATTACTTACAAAGACTATCTATTGAAACAAGTCATCCACTATGGCTAGTGAAAATGTTGGTAAAGCAATATGGAATAGAAGAGACGCAAAAAATTTGTTGGGCTGATAATGAAACACCTCGTAAAACAGCTCGTGTGAATACATTAAAAACAGTGTTGGACACGATTTTGCTTGATCCCGCATGGCAAAAAGGAGAATTAAGTCCTGATGGCTTATATTATCATGGTGGTAATATTGCTCATACAGAGTTTTATCAGCAAGGTTATGTAACAATTCAAGATGAATCTAGTCAAATGGTTGCTCGCTTGTTGAATCCACAAGCTCATGAGTATGTTTTAGATATGTGTTGTGCACCTGGGAGCAAGACATCTCATCTTGCTGCTTTGATGGGAAATCAGGGAGTTATAGAAGCTTATGATTTGCATGCACATAAAATTCCGCTTGTAGAGAATCAAATGAAACGTTTAGGAGTTGATATTGTTAAAGTTCATGCTTATGATTCAACTTGTTTAAACGAGCTCTATCCTCCTGCGACATTTGATAAAATTCTTTTAGATGGTCCTTGTAGTGGACTTGGAGTTTTAGCAAGAAAACCTGAAATTAAGTATCAAGATTCATCAAGTATGGATGAAATTATAAAAATACAACAAAAATTATTAGAAAATGCATATTTTTTATTGAAAAATCATGGTAGAATTGTGTATAGTACATGTACAATCAATAAAAAAGAAAATGAAAAACAAATTCAACAGTTTATGAAAAATCATCCAGATATGAAAGTTTTAAAAGACATAACAATTTTGCCATATCAATATCATAGTGATGGCTTTTATATGTGTTTGATGGAAAAGGAATGAGAATATGAAATTGATTTATGATGACACACAGGAACAACTTATTGAGGAGTTAATGGCTAAGGGAGAAAAGAAGTTTAGGGCAGTACAAGTTTTTGAATGGCTGTATCGAAAACTTGTGGTCTCTTTTGATGAAATGAACAATCTTTCTTTGGACCTAAGACAAAAACTTAAGGAGTGTTATGATGTTGGTCCTTTATATATTCGTGAAAAGCAAGTTTCACGTGATGGAACAATAAAATATTTGTTTGAATTAAGAGATGGAGGCTTGATTGAATCGGTTTTAATGATTCATGATTATGGACGTAGCCTTTGTGTTACATGTCAATTAGGTTGTAATATGGCATGTCGTTTCTGTGCTAGTGGTCTTTTAAAAAAACAACGTAATTTAACTGCTGGTGAAATGGTGAATCAGGTTTTAAGTGTTATGCATGACACAGGAGATAAAATAACTCATGTTGTTATTATGGGAACAGGGGAACCCTTTGATAATTATGATGAAGTCATGAATTTTATACATATTATAAATCATCCTAAGGGTTTGGCTATTGGTGCAAGGCACATTACCCTGTCTACTTGTGGTTTGTGTGATAAAATTGAAATGTATGCTCATGAAGGTATTCAAAGCAATTTGGCTATCTCTTTGCATGCTCCAAATGATGATATTAGAGAGGTATTGATGCCTATCAATAAGCGTTATCCTATGGATCAGCTCAGAAAAAGTTTGGAATATTATATTAAAAATACAAATCGTCGTGTTACTTTTGAATATATTCTATTAAAAGGTATTAATGATGATGTCACTCATGCAAGGCAATTGGCACATTATATGAAGGGATTAAATGCTTATGTCAATTTAATTCCTTATAATGCTGTTGATGAGCATGGATATCAACAATCTTCTCCAAGAAATGTTGAAGCTTTTAAGGCTGAATTATTAAGATTAAAAATTAATGTTACGCAACGCAAAGAACATGGACGTGATATTGATGGTGCATGTGGTCAATTGCGTGCAAAGAAGGTAGGTGGAGAGCATGAAAATCATAGCAATGAGTGATATTGGCCAAGTCAGAACAGTGAATCAGGATTATGTCCGTTTCTATCAGAAAAATGATCGTGAAGCTTTGGTCGTTTTGTGTGATGGTATGGGGGGACATAATGCTGGTGAGATTGCATCTTCAATGGCTTGTGATGATATTATTGAACATTATATGAATCATGAAAATTTTAACGATGACAATGATATTCGTATATGGATGCAAAATGTCATTCAACATGCTCATCATCTTGTAAAAACGAAAAGTTATGAATCATTGGAATTAGAAGGTATGGGAACAACTGTTGTTTTGGCAATGGTCAAAGATGATACTCTATATATCTCACATGTTGGTGATTCTCGTGCTTATCTTTTAGAAAATCATCAATTGATTCAACTGACTAAAGATGATACTTTGGTTAATGTTTTGATAGATGCAGGAACAATTTCAAAAGATGAAGCGATGTTTCATCCACAGAAAAATATTTTATTACAAGCTGTTGGAGTGAGTGATTATTTAAAAATTTCTTTTTTATCTCGTCAAATTTCAGAATGTCTTGTTTTAATTTGTTCTGATGGATTATATAATTCTTTATATGATTCGCAGATGATGAGGATTTTAGAACAAGATATTGGAATCGAAATGCTTGCTCGACAATTAATGAATGATGCAAATACTTATGGAGGAAAAGATAATATTGGTTTTGCACTTATATTAAAAGAAGGAGTTGTCAATCATGAGTCAGATGAATAAAACTTTGGCAGGACGTTATGTTTTAAAAGAATTAATTGGGCAAGGTGGAATGGCCGATGTTTATTTAGCAGAAGATATTATTTTAAAAAGATTTGTTGCAGTAAAAATAATGCGATCTTCATTAAATGGTGATCCTGTTTATGTGACACGTTTTCATCGTGAAGCTAGAGCTGCAGCAGCATTGTCACATAAGAATATTGTTGAAATATATGATGTGGGTGATGAAGATGATGATTACTATTATATTGTGATGGAGTATGTTCCCGGTCAAACATTAAAAGAACTGATTCATAAACGTGGGGCTTTACATTATGTAGAAGCTGTTGATGTTATGAAACAAGTTGTGAGTGCAACAGTTAAGGCACATTCTATGGGCATTATTCATCGTGATTTGAAACCACAAAATATTTATGTGACAGATAGTGGTGTCGTGAAGATTGGTGATTTTGGAATTGCTTCTATTCAATCACTTTCTCAAGTTACCCAAACAGATACAATCATGGGCTCTTTGCATTATTTGGCTCCAGAAATTGCACGTGGTGAAAAGGCTACTGTGCAAAGTGATATTTATGCTTTAGGAATTGTCTTTTATGAGTTATTACGGGGTGAAGTTCCTTTTAATGGAGAATCGCCTGTCAATATTGCTTTAAAACATATGCGTGATGAAATTCCATCAGTTCGTGATTTTAATCCTTCTATTCCACAGGCTGTAGAAAATATCATTATTAAAGCTACGGCTAAAAATATTCATGATCGTTATCAATATGCGCAAGATATGTTAGATGATTTGTTGACATGCTTAGAGCGTGAGGAAGAAAAAATTGTTTTCACTTATGAAGAAGATAATAATGGTCCAACTATTGTTGCTGATGATAAAAAATTTTTTACTCAGACACATGTTCAATCTATACCTGAGGTAGTGGAAGAAGAAACATCTAAGAAAATAATAGATAAAAAGAAAATTGGAATTATTTCAGGATGTGTTACGGGTGCGATTGTTTTATGCGTTGCGATTTATTTCTTGTTTTTAAAACCAGTCAATAACTTTGCAATGCCAAATTTGGTAGGAATGACACAAGAAGAAGCACAACAAAAACTAACAGAGAAGGAATTAGAGTTGGATCAGATCCATCAAGAACTCAGTGATCAAGATGAGGGTATTGTTATTTCTTCTGATCCATTGGCTGATTCAGCAGTCAAAAAAGGTGATAAAGTTTCTATTACTGTTTCTTCTGGAAAATATATTGTTATTGAAAATTATATCGATAAAAATTATACAGAAGTTTATGCTGAATTAAAGGCAAAAAATATTCAAGTCAAAAAAGAAGAACAGGTCAGTGATGATTTTGCAAAGGGTGTGATTATGGATCAATCTTTATCTGTAGGCACAAAATTGGATCCTAATGGTTCTGATTTAACGATAACCTTAACGGTTTCTAAGGGTGTAGAAATCACTGTACCTAATGTCTTGGGAGAAGATGTTACAAAAGCTAAAAAAATCTTAGAAGATGCTGGTTTCGTTGTGACACTCAATGAATTAACACCACCAACAACTGCAGCCGAAATTAAAAATATCAAAGCTAATGTTGTCATGAAGCAATCTTTACAAGCTTTTAGTGTTGTTTATAAGAAATATGAACCCATTACTTTAGATTATTATTCAAAAGTTCCAGATTTACCAGCAGAGGAACCAGTGTCACCAACTCCAGATGAACCAGAGGATAATACTACTCCTCATCAACCTGATACGAATCAAAATACGACAAATTAGAAAGAGGTGTGTGAATGCAAAGTGGAAGAATTATTAAAGCGTTAAGTGGATTTTATTATGTTGAAGATCAAGGAATGGTTTTTCAATGCAGAGCTAGAGGAAAATTTAGAAAAGATGATCAAAAACCTTTGGTGGGTGATTTTTGTGAATTTTCTGTTGAAAATGAAAATGAAGGATATATTCGTCGCTTGTTACCAAGAAAAAACGCCTTAGTAAGACCACCAATTTGTAATATTGATCAGGCTTTGTTAGTCTTTTCAGCTAAAGAGCCTGATTTGAATACACTTTTGTTAAATAGATTTTTAGTGATTATTGAACATTTTGATATTGTACCAGTAATTTGTATATCTAAGATGGATCTATGTGATGAAATTGAGATAAAAACATTGATGCAAGCTTATGAATTATCAGGTTATCAGGTTTATTATTTGAGTTCTCATAAGAATCAGGGGATTGCACAAATCAAGTCTTTGTTGACAGATAAGGTGACTGTTATGACTGGACAAAGTGGCGTTGGGAAATCGAGTCTCTTGAATGCTTTAGATATTCATTTAAATATCGATACCAATGAAATTTCTAAAGCATTGGGTAGAGGGAAGCATACGACACGTCATGTGGAACTTTTAAAAATGTATGGTGGTTATGTTGCGGATACACCAGGTTTTTCATCTTTGGAATTAAATATGGAGCCTCTTGATATTGCTCATAGTTATCATGATTTTAAAGAATTATCTCAACATTGTAAATTCAGAGGATGCTTGCACGACAGTGAGCCTCATTGTGCAGTTAAGCAAGCGGTCAAAGATGGTTTGATTTCTCAAGAAAGATATGAACATTATTTAGCTTTTTTAAATGAAACAAAATTATTAAAGGAGAGAAAGTATGGTTAAAGTTGCACCTTCAGTTTTATCAGCTAATTTTGCAGATTTAAAAACGGATATTGATTCTATTGAAAAAAGTGGCGCAGATTGGATTCATTATGATGTCATGGATGGACATTTTGTTCCTAATATTTCTTTTGGCTATAGTATTCTCAAAGATATTTCAAAGATAACTGATCTTTATTTGGATGTACATTTGATGATTTCGGATCCTTATAAATATGTTGATGAATTTATAAAGGCAGGAGCATCATCAATTACTTTCCATATTGAAGCAATGAATAATAAAAATGAGATTGATGATTTGATTGCACATATTCATCAATCTGGTGTAGAAGTTGGTATAAGTATAAAACCAGCCACACCTGTTTCTACAATAGAAAAATATTTGGACAAGATAGATTTAGTTCTTGTTATGAGTGTGGAACCTGGTTTTGGAGGACAGTTATTCCAAGAGCAAGCTATTCAAAAGATTAAACAGCTCTCATTACTAAAAAATCAATATTCTTTTTTAATTGAAGTTGATGGGGGCATTAATGAAAAGACGGGTGCTCAGTGTCAACAAGCTGGAGCAGATGTTTTGGTGGCTGGAAGTTACATCTTTGCAGCAAATGATAGAAAGGTAGCGATTGACTTACTCAAATGAAAATAGGAATTTATTGTGGTGTTGATGTTGGCGAGGTTAAGGATAAAGATATCAATTATATTGGTGTGGATCAGGGTATAGCTCATCTTTTGAAACAAGATATTCATCCTGTTATGGCTATAGGAGATATGGATTCTTTAGATGATCGTCATCTTTTAGAGGGATTGATAGTTGATGAATTTTCCTGTATCAAAGATGATACTGATACAGCTTTGGCTTTAAAATATGCTTTTTCTCATGGTTATGATGAAATTGATTTGTATGGTGTAACACAGAAAAGAATGGATCATTTTTTGGCAGTCATTTGTTTGCTTGAAAAATATCAAGATTATCATATTACAATTTATGATCAACAAAATAAGATTCGTGTTTTAAAATCTGGAATACATCGTATTAAAAAGGAAAATTATCGCTATTTTTCATTATTTGCATTTGAAAAAAGCCTAATTTCTTTAAAAAAATGTCATTATCCATTGGAACATTATGTATTAAAAAGAGATGATCCATTGTGTGTATCTAATCAGATAAATGATGATGAAGCAATTATTGAGAATGATGGATCAGTTTTGTTGATTCAATCAAAATAATGTATTCATGAAAGTAGATAACAGATAATAAGTAGCTCGATATGGGCTGCTTTTTTCGTTATTTGAAGCTTATATAAAAGAAAATATTTAAATTTTAGCACTCAAGGGTTGACAGTGCTAGAAATAGTGGTATACTATAGTTAGCACTTGGGAATAATGAGTGCTAAAGGAGTGATTGTATGAATATAGAAAAGTGGACAATGGCTATGCAAGAAGCTTTACAAAAGGCTTTTCAGCAAGTTTTAGGAATGTCCCGTCAAGTGGTTGATGTAGAAGATATGCTTTTAGCATTATTAGATGATACAAGCGGTATTCTTTATCGGACATTAACAAAAGCAAATGTTCATGTCCAAGACTTGAGATCTTATTTAGAAAACAAAAGACTTCAAAAACCTACTGTACAAGGTCTTGATGAAAGTCAAATAAGAATATCTTATGATTTGAATCAATTATTGATAAAAGCTCAAAGTATTATGTCGCAATATAAAGATGAATATATGAGTGTAGAACACTTTATTATGGCGTTATTTGAGGTGCAAAGTTCTTTTATTAAAGAGATGATTCAAAGATATCATTTGGATAAAAGAGAACTAGAGAAAATTATTAAGGAAATGCGAGGTGGAAATATGGTTAATAATCCAAATCCTGAAAATCAATATGAAGTTTTAACAAAATATGGTCGTGATTTAATTCAAGATGTGAAAGATGGAAAGCTTGATCCAGTGATAGGACGTGATGAAGAAATAAGACGTGTTGTTCAAATTCTATCACGTAAAACAAAGAACAATCCTATATTAATCGGTGAACCAGGTGTAGGAAAAACTGCAATTGTCGAAGGTTTAGCATGGCGTATTTTTAAAAATGATGTGCCTACAAGTTTACAGAATAAAACATTATATGAACTTGATTTAGGAGCCTTGGTAGCTGGTGCAAAATTCCGTGGTGAATTTGAAGAAAGATTAAAAGCTGTTTTAAATGAAATTAAGAAATCTGAAGGAAATATTATTTTGTTTATTGATGAAATTCATCAATTGGTTGGGGCTGGAAAAACTGATGGAGCTATGGATGCTGCAAACTTATTGAAGCCAATGTTGGCTCGTGGTGAACTACATTGTATTGGAGCCACAACTTTAGATGAATATCGTTTATATATTGAAAAAGATGCAGCTTTGGAAAGACGTTTCCAAAAGGTACAAGTGGCCGAACCTGATACCGATGATACGATTGCGATTTTACGTGGTTTAAAAGATAGTTTTGAGTCTCATCATGGTGTTCAAATTACGGATAGTGCTATTGTTGGAGCTGTCCATATGTCACAGCGTTATATTACTGATCGTTTCTTACCAGATAAGGCTATTGATTTGATTGATGAAGCATGTGCCTCTGTTCGTATGGAAATTGATTCTTTACCAGAAGAATTAGATGTCATTACAAGAGAAAAAAACCGATTAGAAATGGAACGTATTTCTATTGAAAAAGAAGATAAAAATGATGATAATGAAAAACGTTTAGATGAAATTAAAGGTCGCATTGCTTCTTTGAATGAACAAATGACTGGTTTGACAGATAAATGGAAAGAAGAAAAGAAGGCTTTGGATCATATCAAAGAATTAAAAGATCAAAAAGTTCGTTATGAAACTTTAAAGGATAAATACGAAACAGAAGGAAATCTGGAAGAAGCTTCCAAAATTAAGTATGAAACCTTACCAAGAATTAATCAAGAAATTGCTGATTTTCAAGCAAAGGATTCAGAAGATGCTTTACTTCAAGAAAAAGTATCTGTTGATACTGTTAGTGAGGTCATTGCAAGGTGGACAGGAATTCCTATGAATAAATTAATGGAATCAGAGAGAGATAAACTTTTGCATTTAGATGAAATTTTAAGAAAGAGGGTCATTGGTCAAGATCAGGCAATTGAGAAAGTTTGCGATGCTATTTTAAGGTCACGTGCAGGTATTAATGATGAAAATCGTCCAATTGGATCATTCTTATTCTTAGGTCCAACTGGTGTTGGGAAAACAGAAGTTGCGAAAAGTTTAGCAGAACAATTATTTGATAGTGAAAAGAATATCGTCCGTATAGATATGAGTGAATATATGGAAAAATTTAGTGTATCAAGATTACTTGGAGCGCCTCCAGGGTATGTCGGATATGAAGAAGGAGGACAATTAAGTGAAGCTGTCAGACGTGCTCCTTATAGTATTGTTTTGTTAGATGAAATTGAAAAGGCTCATCCTGATGTCTTCAATATCTTATTGCAAGTCCTTGATGATGGACGTATTACTGATTCTAAAGGGAATGTTGTCAGCTTCAAAAATACAATTATTATTATGACTTCAAATATTGGCTCACAATACTTATTACAAGGCAATAATGAAGAAACAAGGCAGGCTGTTGAAAGGGAATTAAGACAACACTTTAAACCAGAATTCTTAAATCGTATTGATGAAACCGTAATGTTTAATTCATTGGATAATCAAGTTATCTATCAAATTATTGACAAATTTATAGCTCAACTTGCAATACGTTTAGATGAACAAAAAATAACAATTCAAGTTACAGAACAAGCAAAACAAGAAATTGCTCATGAAGGTTTTGATGCGACTTTTGGAGCAAGACCATTAAAAAGATTTATTCAAGGTCATATTGAGACATTAGTGGCTAAGGCAGTTATTAAAGGTGATATTCAAAAAGGTAATCATATTGTTGTTGATTATCGTTCTGGACAATTTGTAATAGACAAAGCATAGGAAAAATCTTATGCTTTTTCTTTTGTCATAAATGTGTTAGAATAGCAAAAGAGGGGATATATATGCAAAGATATTTTATTCAAGAAGATTGTCTACAAGGAACTGATATTTATATAGATGATTACAATCATAAACATATGCAACGTGTGATGCGTTATCGCAATGGTGATCAGGTCATTTGTATTTTACCATCATCAAGAGTATGTGTATATGAAATTATTGATATTGAAAAGGGAATTCTTAAACAGCAAGAAGAACTTATAGAAGATCATGAATTAGATGTTGATGTGACCCTTATTTATGGTTTACCAAAAAATGATAAATTTGAATTTGTGCTTCAAAAAGCAACAGAATTAGGTGTCAAAAGAATTGTCCCTTTCTTATCAAAAAGAAGCATTATTAAGACTGATAAAAAATCTTTTGTTAAAAAGCAAGAACGTTATTTGCGTATTTTGAAGGAAGCGAGTGAACAATCCTATCGTACGATGATTCCTCAATTAGAACCTTTAGCATATCTTGGAGATTTATCACATTATTTATCAGATGTGAATTTGGTTGCATATGAGGAATCTAGTAAACAAGGAGAACATACTATGTTTTTTGAAACTTTGCAAAGTTCATATCACTCTATAACGATTATTGTAGGACCAGAAGGTGGATTTGAACAAAGTGAGATTGATAAAATGACATCTTTGGGTATTCAGCCATGTTCATTGGGAAAGAGAATTTTAAGAAGTGAAACAGCACCACTTTATATGTTAAGTGTGATTGGATATAGTAGGGAGTTGATGAAATAATGGGCTTTATAGAAAAACTCAATAAGTTTGGTAAGAAAATACCTGTTTCGCAAACAAGTCTTTATAAAAAAATAGCAGAAGCAAAACAACCATTAGAAGCAATGGGATTAAAGTTAAAGATAAAAAACGATTTTGATTTGTTTCAATATGAAGTGATTTATAAAGGAATGTTGACTCAAAATAATATTGAAAATGCTTATGAAATCTTTTTGAATCAAAATTATGATCTTTTAGATTATTTAAACTATGATGAAAAACAAAAGATGTTTAATAATGATATTATTCCAATTTTAGAAGCAGCTCCGTCTTTTTTTGATGAGGATACTCAAACACGTATTTATATTCCTTATTTAGAAGCATTTGTCAATAAGCGTTATACATATGATTATCAGATTTTAATGTTGAAACAACATCGTGATTATATCAAGACTTATCAAGTGAATGAAAATCAACCTGTTGAGCTTTATGGACATGTGATTTATCGTACTGATTTTTCATCATTGCAAAATGTTTTTGAAGATCAACGACATATTTGTTTTTATTATGATGAATTAAAGGCACTTTATATTTTTAAAAAAGAGAATCATGAGCTTTTGAATAAGATTCTCATTTTAGATGAGAATAGTGATGCTCAAGTCATGTTGGAAGATGTTCAAGTCATAGCTTATGATATAGAAAATTATTTGTATAAAGAATGTTTAGAATTTTTAAAAGAAAAGCATTATATTTGTGAAAAGACTTATAAAAAGGTCTTGAAAACATATAAATAGAAAGGAAAATTATGAAAACTGTTGCATTTTTAACTTTAGGCTGTAAAGTTAATGCTTATGAATCAGAAGCCATGTTAAAGCTATTCACTCAAAACGGTTATCATGAAGTTGATTTTAAGGAAATAGCAGATGTTTATGTCATCAATACATGTACTGTGACAAATACTGGTGATTCAAAGTCAAGACAAATGATTAGACAAGCGATTCGTCGTCAACCATCAGCGATTATTTGTGTAGTTGGCTGTTATAGTCAAATTGCAAGTGAAGATATTGCTGCAATAGAAGGGGTAAGTATTGTTTTAGGAACACAATTTAGAGGACAAATCATAGATTTAGTTAAGGAGTATGAAAAAACACGTCAGCAAATTATTAAGATTGCTGATGTCATGAATTTAACTCATTTTGAGGATTTAGATATTGATGAGTTTACGAAAAATACAAGAGCATTTTTGAAAATTCAAGATGGTTGTAATAATTTTTGCACATATTGTATTATTCCTTATGCAAGGGGACGTGTTCGTTCAAGACAAAAGGATAGTGTTTTAAAGCAAGCTCAATCACTTGTTGATCATGGCTTTGTTGAAATTGTTTTGACAGGCATTCATACAGCGGGATATGGTGTTGATCTTGAAAATTATTCTTTTTATGACTTATTGGTTGATTTAACAACTCAAATCAAGGGCCTGAAACGTTTACGTATTTCTTCAATAGAAATGAGTCAAGTTTCACAAGATATTATTGATTTGATTGCCACTTCACCGATTATTGTTGATCATTTACATATTCCAATTCAATCTGGCTGCAATACTACTTTGAAGAGAATGAATCGCCATTATACTATTGAAGAATTTACTCAAAAACTTCAGAATTTAAAAACAAAGCTCCCCTCACTTTCTATTACAACAGATGTTATTGTTGGTTTTCCGGGAGAAACAGAGGAAGAATTTGCTCAGACATATCAATGGATCAAAGAAATGCATTTTAATCAATTACATGTTTTTCCTTATTCTCCTCGTCAGGGAACTCCTGCCGCAAAAATGAAGAATCAAGTTGATGGACGAGTGAAACATGAACGTGTAAAAATGTTAATGGATTTATCACATCAATTACAAAATGAATTTGCTTCATGGCAAATTGGTCAAACATTAAATGTCTTAATCGAAGAAAGACAAGGAGATTATATGGTTGGACATGCCTCTAATTATTTGAAAGTGAGAGTTATTTTACCTGATGATTCTGTTGGACATATATATAGGGTGAAAATTATAGCACAAGATGATGTTAATTTGATAGGAAGTGTTGTGAGTGAAGAAAATTAATGAATTGTTTGATGTTGATGAAGAATTTAAAATTGTTTCTATTCATAGCGATTCACGCTATGTTGGAAAAGATTCAATTTTCTTTTGTGTAGATGGATTGAGCGTTGATGGTCATAAATATATTGAGGATGCTATTTTTCAGGGCGCAAAATGTGTTGTTTATTCTAAACCATTAGCATATAAACATCGTGATGTTTTGTATATTAAAGTCAATAATGTTTTAGATGAATTAAATCGTGTAGCGGATATATTTTATGATCATCCTAGTTATAAAATGACAATGATTGGTGTGACAGGATCTAGTGGCAAGACAGTTGTGGCTTTGATGATTAAAGATATTTTATCGCATTTTTTAAAAATGGGTTATATTGGAACGAATAATATTGAATATGCTGGAATTATAGAACAATGTCCTTATACAACACCAGAAACCATTTTTTTACAACGTCATTTGAATGATATGGTGAAAAAAGATATTAAGGGTGTAACACTGGAAGTGTCTAGCCATGGTTTGGCTTTGAAACGAGTAGATGGAGTACATTTTGATATGGCTATTTTTACAAATGTTTATGAGGAGCATTTGGATTTTCATGGAACGATGGAACATTTGATGACTTCTAAAGCAAAACTTTTCTCATTAGTTGATGAAAAAGGATATGCAATTTTAAATAGTGATGAGGTGCTGTTTTATAATAAAGTCAGAGATTCTTTGCGTTGCCACGTATTGACTTATGGCATTGAACACAAATCTGATGTTATGGCGAGAAATATTCAATTGTTTATTGATCATAGTGAATTTGATTTACAAATACATCAGGAACTGCATCATGTTTCAGTTCCAATTTTGGGTCGTTTTAACATTTCTAATGTTTTGGCAGTAATGACTTCTTTATTAGCGTTAGAGATGCCTGTCAGCCAAGTCATAGCCTCAATTTCATATATCAAAGGTGTCGATGGACGTATGGAATTGTTAGCACATGATTCTCCATTTCATGTGATTATTGATTATTGTCAACATGCTAATAGTTTTGAAAAGGTTTTTCAGTTTGCGAAAAGTGTGAAAAAGACAGGCCGTCTTATTGCAGTTTTTGGAGCACCAGGAAAAAAGAATTACAACAAACGTGAAAAGATTGGCAAACTTGCGAATCAATATTGTGATCAGGTGATTTTAACAGCTGAAGATAATCGCGATGAGTCTATTCATGATATTTGTTTAGATATTCAGGAATATATAGATAAGCCAGTGAGTGTTATTATAGAGGATCGACGTATAGCTATTGAGCAAGCTATCGAGATTGCAAATAAAGGTGATATCATATTGATTTTAGGAAAAGGACATGAACAATTCATGGCATCATCAATTGGGAATGAACCTTATCCTGGAGACAAATATGTTGCACTAGATGCGATTCATAAAATTTTTAAAGGAGACGAGGAAGATGAATTACAACAAATTTATTGATCACACTGCTTTAAAAGCAGACACAACAAAAGAAATGATTACCAAGTTATGTGAAGAAGCTAAAGAATATAATTTTGCTTCGGTTTGTGTTAATCCAACATGGGTTAGTTACTGTGCTGATTATTTAAAGGGGAGTGATGTTAAAGTATGTACAGTTATCGGCTTCCCTTTGGGGGCAAATACACCAGAAGTTAAAGCTTTTGAAGCCAAAAATGCAATCGAACATGGGGCTGATGAAGTTGATATGGTGATTAATATTGGAGCTTTAAAAGATGGTCATACAGAACTTGTATATGAAGATATAAGAGCAGTTGTTGAGGCAAGCAGAGATCATTGCACAAAAGTGATTATTGAAACATGCTTATTGACTGATGAAGAAAAAGTCACAGTTTGTGAACTTGCAAAAAAGGCAGGAGCAGCTTTTGTAAAAACATCAACAGGATTTAGCACTGGAGGAGCGACTCCAGAAGATGTTGCTTTAATGAAGAAGACGGTTGGTGATGTTTGTGAAGTGAAAGCGAGTGGTGGAGTAAGAAATTATCAGGATATGATATCAGTAATTCGCGCTGGAGCCACTCGTATTGGGACATCAGCTGGAGTACAATTAATGAATAATGAAGAAAGTCAACAAGATTATTAATAAAAAACTTGATTTTCTGCACATATCCATGTATAATTACGCATGTACTTGAAAGTAAAGGGGGGAAGTTCGTCATGGCAAAAACTGTAGTAAGAGAAAATGAATCTTTAGATGATGCATTACGTCGTTTTAAAAGACAAGTTTCAAGAACAGGAACCCTACAAGAAGCTCGTAAAAGAGAATTCTATGTGAAGCCTGGTTTAAAACGTAAAATGAAATCAGAAGCTGCTAGAAAAAATAAAGGTAAACAAAGATAAGAAGAACAATGGTTCTTCTTTTTTTTATTTTTCATATACTAGCATGAGGTGGTATGATGCTTTTTGTGGATAAGAATAAGATTTATATTAAAGAGTATTTAGAAATTTTAATGATGGATCAAAATTTTTTTAAAATTAAAATGAACCATTACTGTTTAAATGTAAGAGGTGAGGATTTAGAAATTTATTATTATGATCAAAATGAAATCCGTTTAAATGGAACAATTAAAGTGATTGAATATGTTTAATATAGGTTATGATTATTTATGTATTGAAAAAGAAAATATTTATCTTTTATTAAAGTATGCAAAAAGTCAAAAAATCAAACTTTTACATTTAAGATATAAACATGATATGTATTTCTTTCATATACCTACATATCAACGTTATTTATTCAAGCATTGTGGTTTTCCTTATGCTTATATACAAACAATTGGTTTCTTAAAGTATGCTTTATTCTTGTCTCGTCAATATTTAAATATATTAGGTGTTATATGCTTTATGTTGTCAGTGATTGGATGTTCTTACTTTATTTTTGATATTGAAATCATTGGAACATTACCACAAGTCAATCAATCTTTGAAAGAAGAGTTAAAGAAAGAAGACATTGATATTTATCAGCCACTTAAAAATTATGAAAATTTAAATGAGATTCTCACAAACTTAAAATCAATTTATAAAGATGATGTAGAATATATGAATGTTTATCAAATTGGAAGTGTTTTTCATGTAGAATATACAAAAAGAAAACAAGATGCTGTTGAAAAAGATGATTATCGCAATCTTTATGCCAAGAAGGATGGACTTATCGTTTCTATGGACGTAGATAGTGGTATGATAAAGGTCAAGAGCAATGATTATGTTAAAAAAGGTGATTTATTGGTTGAAAACACACTTGTTTCTACTCAAAATGAAACACGAATTATTCCTGTAAAAGGACATGTTTATGCTTATACATTTAATCAGTTTGAAGCAAGTATCAAAAATGTGAATCAAGATCAAGGAGAAGTGTTTTATCAGCTTTTATTAGCAATTCGTGCACAATTACCTACTGATGCAGTGATTGATAAAGAAAATGTTTTACAAATGACAAAGACTCGTAGTAAAATAACATTAAAGATGCACTATACTTTATTAGAAGATATTGCAATTAAAGGAGAAGAAGATGAAGGAAGTCATTAAATTAGATTCTTATACGATAGATGAAGTGAATCGATTATTTGGTCATCAAGAAGAGAATATACAGACTTTAGAAATGGCATTTGAGACTGAAATCATTGTTCGTGGTGATGAAATTGTTTTTAATGATGATGAAAATACAATCAAACAGATAAAGACAATTTTAGATGCCTTACTTAGGCTTGTGAAACAAGGAAAGACAATTAGTCGCAGAGATGTAATGTATGCATTAAACTTAGCACAATCAGATCGTTTAAAAGCCATTGATGAATTGTATGCAATTAAAATTGCAAGAACAATGAGTGGAAAGTTGATTTATCCTAAGACACTAGGTCAAAGAGATTATTATTATGCTTTAAAAAAGAATGATGTTGTGTTTGGAATTGGACCCGCTGGTACAGGAAAAACATATTTGGCTGTTATTTTTGCCGTACAGGCATTGAAGAATAATGAAGTACAGAGAATTATTTTAACTCGACCAGCTGTTGAAGCGGGTGAAAATCTCGGCTTTTTACCTGGTGATTTGAAAGAAAAAGTTGATCCTTATTTAAGACCATTATATGATGCTTTGTATGATATGCTTGGACAGGAGCAGACAGAACGTATGTTAGAAAAGGGAATTATTGAAATTGCTCCTTTGGCCTACATGCGTGGACGTACATTGGAAGATGCTTATGTTATTTTAGACGAGGCTCAAAATACGACCGATGCACAAATGAAGATGTTTTTAACACGTTTAGGATTTCACTCAAAAATGATTATTACAGGAGATATTACACAAATTGATTTGCCTAAGGGTGTGATGAGTGGTTTAAAAAGAGCAATGGCAATTCTTCAAAATGTGTCAGGAATACGCTTTGTATATTTAAGTGCTCTTGATGTTGTGAGACATCCTGTGGTGCAAAAAATTATTGAACGTTATGAAGAAACGGATGAAAAGAAGAAGGGCCTCATCGATTGAGGCCCTGAGCTTTTAAGTAGGTTTTTAATACTTTTTGATGTGCTGTTGATAAAGGTTTTTCAGTGATTTGCTGAAGTGTGTATAATGAAGTCATTGGTTCATTTAAAACGAAATGGTAGATATGCATATGCCATGTCCGATGTGTAAAAACATGTTTCACATCTTGTATATAAGAGGCGATGTTTAAGCTTTGATGATATTCATTTTCAAAAGTTTCGACAAAGCTATAAGGACTTTCTTTTTCATATTGTACAAATCCATAAAGGTTTTCTAATAAACCACCACTTGGATTTTGAATTAACAGAAACTGGTTTTGATATGTAATGATTCCTGTGATATAGTGTAATTCTTTATGCTTAATATTTTTTATAGATATGGGTAAAATATTTTGTTGATGGTGATAATAGGCTAAACATGATGAAGAAATTGGACATTGTTCACATTTAGGATGCAAAGGACGACAAATTGTGGCTCCTAAATCCATTAATCCTTGATTAAAAGCGGAAGCATCATAATTCTTTAATAACCCAGCAACTTTTTTGTAAATGATCTTTTGTGTTTTTATATGAGCAATGTTCTCTTTGATAAGATATTGACGTGCTATAATTCTCAATACATTACCATCAATGGCTGGGGTTGATTGATGAAAAGCAATCGAGCAAATAGCTCCCGCAGTATAAGGTCCAATTCCTTTTAAAGATAAAATATCTTGATGGTCTTGAGGAAAAACACCATGATATTTCTCAACAATAATTTGGGCTGTTTCATGTAAATGTTTAGCACGACGATAATATCCTAACCCTTCCCACATTTTATAGACTTCTTCAATCGAAGCTTCTGCCAGATCTTGAATTGTTGGAAACTTTTGAAGAAATCTTTCATAATATGGAATAACTGCTTCAGTTGTCGTTTGTTGAAGCATGATTTCACTGATCCATATATGATAAGGATCTTCATCTCGGCGCCAAGGAAATTGTCTATGATTGGTATAATACCATTGAATTAAATTATTTTGCATAAAATCACCAAAGGTATTATACTATAAAAAATTAAAAAAAGAAAGGAAGTGATTATTTTGAAAAAAGAAGATCAAATTATTCGTTCATCACTAAGTGAAACGAAACTTATGGATCAACGCTTATCACCATATGCAACAAAGAATAGTGAATGTATGAAAGTAAGAAATCATCATAAAACAGTTCCTGAATTTGATATTAGATGGCCTTTTGAGGAAGATATTGATCGTGTGCTTTATTCTAAAAGTTATTCTCGTTATGTAGATAAAACACAAGCTTTATCATTCTTCAGTAATGTGCATATTACAAAACGATCATTACATGTTCAATGGGTATCACGCATTGCGAGACAAATTGGTCGTGGCTTGAATTTGAATTTGGACCTCATAGAAGCTATAGCCTTAGGACATGATTTGGGACATGCTCCCTATGGACATGTAGGTGAAAAGGCGATTAATGATTGCTTAGTAGAAAGACAGTTTGGTTATTTTAATCATAATGCAAATAGTGTTAGAAATCTTTTGTTTATTGAACGTAATGGTGAAGGATATAATGTTTCTTTACAAGTATTGGATGGAATTCTTTGTCATAATGGTGAAATTCTTTCACGTATTTATAAACCTCAGCGTCATAAAACAGTAGCACAATTTTGGAATGAGTACAAGAAATGTTGGCATGTAAAAGATTTTTCCAAACATATTGTACCAATGACTTTAGAAGGTTGTGTAGTGCGTATTTCTGATGTTATTTCATATGTTGGTAAGGATATTGAAGATGCCATGAAAGTAGGTATTATTAAAGAAACAGATTTACCTGAAGAAGTTGTGCGTGTCTTAGGTAAGGATAACAAATCTATGATTAATCGTTTAATTGGTGATTTAGTGATTCATAGTTACCAAAAGCCTTATTTGGAATTCTCTGTTGATGTTTATCATGCCTTAGAAATTTTATTCGCTTTTATTTCTAGTCATATTCATCATCATCCGACATTACTTAAAGAGAGTGAAAAATTAACAAGATTAGTGAAAGAACTTTATAACGTATTATATGATGATTTATTAGAGGGGTATCTAAATGATGAGGGTATTCATGCACATGTGAGAAAAATGTGTAAGGATTATCAGCAGACGCCAAATGAGTTAATTGTCAGTGATTATTTATCAGGAATGACAGATAGTTATGCTTTACATGTTTATCAAGAGCGTTTTTTACCAAAGCAACACAATGAAACAATATAATGAAAAAAAAGGTGTAATTCTTACCAAAAAGTGTTAATATAGAGATGTAAGGGGGTATCATCATGAAATTAATTATTGCGATTGTTAATAATGATGACAGTTCTGCTGTACAAACTGCATTAACTGAAGGTGGCTTTTTTGTCACTAAACTAGCAACATCAGGGGGATTTTTAAAGAAAGGAAATACGACTTTCTTTATTGGAACAAATGATGATAAAGTTGATCCGGCTTTAGAGATAATCAAAGCACATGCTAGAAAACGTGTAGAAAAAGAACCAACAGTTCCACCTACAGAAATGGGCGAATTTTTTACGCCTATTATGGTAGATGTTTTGGTTGGTGGGGCAACAGTATTTGTTGTTAATGTAGATCGTTTTGAAAAGATTTAGTGAAAAACAGCTTTGGCTGTTTTTTCTTTAAGGAGATATTATGGAGATAAGAATTTTAAGAGGACATGAGGTGTCACAAGCTATTCATTTAATAATGGAAACTTTTGATCAGGAGATTGCTCCTTATTACAGTCAAGAAGGGATTACTTTTTTTAAAGAAAAGCATGAAATAACAAATATTCTTTTGCAAATGAAAGAAGGGCATCTGATTTTGTTAGGAGCTTTTGATCAAAAACTTATAGGTATTGCATTTTTAAGAGATTATCAACATTTAGCAGCTTTATTTGTTGATCAGACGCATAAAAGGGAAAAGATTGGAACAAAACTATTGGATAAGGTGAAAGGATTAGTCTATGGACCATTAACCGTTCATGCTTTTCCCAAGGCTAAAGAATTTTATTTAAAGAATGGTTTTATTGAAAATGGCAGTATAGAAACGTTTCATGGCATTGTTTCTATACCAATGGTTTATCAAAGTGAAAATGTTAAACAATTTAAAAACTATGATCAAGTTCATAGCTTTATTGCTAGTCAAAAAAAACGTGTTTATGCTTTAGACAATTTCCGAAGATTTATGAATGATTTATGTAATCCACAGATCTTATTAAAATCTATTCATATTGGTGGAACCAATGGAAAAGGATCGACAACAAATTATGTTCGTTCTGTTCTACAAAAGGAAGGCTATCAAGTTGCAACTTTTACATCACCAGTCTTGGTTTCACGTTTAGAAATTATGCGTATTAATAACCAGCCTATTGATGATCAAGAGATTATTCAATATGCCAATCGTTATATGTCTTTATGGTTGGCATATGAGCTTTCTATGTTTGAAATTGAAGTTTTTATAGCTATTATGTTTTTCTTGAAACATCGTGTTGATTATGCCATCTTTGAAGTTGGATTGGGTGGTGAATTGGATGCTACAAATATTGTCTTACCAATCGTTGCAGTAAATACCAATATTGGTTTAGATCATGTTGAATATTTGGGAGATACATATGAAAAGATTGCTTATACAAAAGGTGGTATTATTAAAGACAATGTTCCTTTTATTACTGGCGAAAGAAAACAAGTATGTTTAGATGTCTTTAAAAAACTATGTGAAAAGCATCACAGTCCATTGCTGGAAGTTCAAATGATAAACAATATTCATGAAAAAAAAGATCAAATTTCCTATACATATCGTGATCGAGATATTGTTTTAAATACATCAGCGATTTATCAAGTTGAAAATAGTGCTTTAGCAATTGAAATATTACTTTATTTAAAAGAAAATGGTTATATTGAATTAAAAGATGATTGCTTAAAAAATGGTTTAAAAGAGGCTGTTTGGGAGGGGCGTTTTGAAACAGTATGGCAAGATCCTTTAATAATTATTGATGGTGCTCATAATAAAGAAGGTATTGAAGCTTTTTATCACTCAGCTAAAAAATATTCAAACATAAAGGTTATTTTTAGTGCTTTAAGAGACAAAGATACTCATGCCATGATTGAAAAAATTCTTGAGTTAACAGATGATGTTACGATCTGTGAATTTGATTTTTATCGGGCACAAAGTGCTGAAAAATTAGCTGAAGCTTTTCCAGTGAAAATTAAGAAAGACTGGCATCAAGCAATTGATGATGCTTTTTCTCATCAAGGTACAGTCTTTATTACAGGTTCTCTTTATTTCATTGCGCAGGTAAGAGCATATTTGTTGAGTAAAGTAAAATAGTTCTTGCGTATCAAGAAAAGTTATGCTATTATCTCATTGAAGAAATGGAACTAAAGCTAGGAATCATAATTCCTGGCTTTCTTTTTGAGATGAAGAAAGAGGTTAGTATGAATCAAATCAAATTTCATGAATTAGGATTATCAAATGATGTTTTAAAAGGAATAGAAATGATGGGCTTTGTAAGTCCTTCGCCTATTCAACAAAAAGCCATTCCAGTTTTGATGGAAGGTCGTGATATTATTGGGCAAGCACAAACAGGTACAGGAAAGACGTTAGCTTTTGGTAGTGTTTTGCTTTCTCGTATTGAAAAAAAAGAAAAGACTGTACAAGCTTTGATATTGTCACCAACACGTGAATTAGCTTTACAGATTCATGAAGAATTAAAAAGGATTGGAAAATATACGAATTTATCTATAGTGAGTGTTTTTGGTGGTAGTGATATTGAAAAACAGATTCGTGAAATCAAAAAAGGGGCAAATATTATTGTTGGAACACCTGGACGGGTTCAAGATCTTATGCGTCGCAAAGTTTTAAAACTTCATCAAGTTGAATTTGTTGTCTTAGATGAAGCTGATGAAATGTTGAATATGGGCTTTATAGAAGATATAGAAAATATTTTAAAAGCGACACCTGAATATAAACAAACTGCATTATTTTCGGCAACTATGCCAAATGATATTAAGAAAATTGCAAGTTTTTATATGCAGTATGATTATTTGCACATCCAAATTAAAGCCAAAACACAAACAGCTGAAACAGTTTCACAATATTATTTTGAAACCAAACCAAGTCAACGTTTTGAAACACTTTGTCGTATTTTAGATTCAAGACAAATGGGAAATACCCTTGTTTTTGCAAAAACAAAGAGAAGTGTTGATGAAGTTGTAGCTGCCATGCAACAAAGACATTACAATGTCGAAGCAATGCATGGAGATTTATCGCAACAGCAGCGCATGAATACTTTAAATCGTTTTAAGATGGGACAAATTCAGTATTTGGTGGCTACAGATGTAGCAGCAAGAGGAATTGATGTAGAAAATATTTCACATGTGATTAACTATGAACTTCCACAAGATGAAGAAATTTATGTTCATCGTATTGGTCGAACAGGTCGAGCAAATAAAAAGGGCGAAGCTTATTCCATTGTAACAAGTCGTGAAAGAAATTTTTTGAATATCATTGCGAAAAGAACACATGCTCATATTGAAAAAAAGAATATACCAACAAATGAAGAAATTTTTGAACAAAAAATTAATGAATTATTATTTGATGTTCAGTTGGAAATGTTAAAAGGACATTTAGATATATATAGAAGTGTTGTCAAAGATATTCCAGGGCATATGCGTAATGATGTATTGGCGACTTTACTTGCTATGTGTTATCATCAAAGAACTGGATTTGATTATGAAGAAACAGTTGATTCAACATGTTATGATCGTGTTTTTATGACGGTGGGTTCAATAGATAAAGTTAATCGAAAGGATATTATCGATTTTTTAATGAAGCATGCTAAAATCAAGAAAAGTGATATTGGAAATATCACAATTAAAAGAAAGTTGACGTTTGTTGATTTAAAATCTGATGTTAGTGAAAAAGTGATAAAGGTCTGTCATCATAAGAAATTGAACCAGCGCAAAGTAGAATTTGAATATGCAAAAAATTAAAAACTGTATTTTTTGTTTCACAAAGTGGGAGAAAAGTTCATGAAACTTTTCTCTTTTTTTGCAAATTATAGAAATTTAAGGTTGAATGTAAGCATTCACATAGTGTATAATAGATTGGTAAAAATAAAGGAGGAACTATAAATGGAAAAATATGTCTACCTATTTAGTGAAGGTAACAAAGACATGCGTAACTTACTTGGTGGTAAGGGTGCTAACTTAGCAGAAATGACTAATATTGGTTTACCAGTACCTCAAGGTTTTACTGTGACTACTGAAGCTTGTACTAAATATTATGAAGACGGAAAAGTGATTTCTAAAGAAATTGAAGATCAAGTATATGAGAAACTTGCTGAGCTTGAAAAAATTACAGGTAAAAAGATGGGTGATGCTAAAAATCCATTGCTTGTTTCAGTACGTTCTGGAGCAAGAGCATCTATGCCTGGTATGATGGATACAGTATTGAACTTAGGAATGACTGACGAAGTTGCAAAAGAGTTTGCTGTTGTAACAAACAATCCTCGTTTCGTATATGATAGCTATCGTCGTTTCATTCAAATGTTTGCTGATGTTGTTATGGGATTCCCAAAAAGCTCATTTGAAAGAAAATTTGATAAGATTAAAGAAGAAAAAGGTGTTCAATTTGATACAGAATTAACAGCTGAAGATTTAATGGAAGTTGTTGAAATCTATAAAAATGAATACAAAAACCATGCAGGTGAAGATTTCCCACAAGATCCAAAAGTTCAAATGATGGAAGCAATCAAAGCTGTATTTAGATCTTGGAACAATGACCGTGCTATTACTTATAGACGCTTAAATGATATTCCAGGTAGCTGGGGTACTGCTGTTAATGTTCAAGAAATGGTTTATGGTAACCGTGGAGATACTTCTGGTACAGGTGTTGCTTTCACAAGAAACCCTGCAACTGGTGAAAAGAAATTATATGGTGAATACTTGATGAATGCACAAGGTGAAGACGTTGTTGCTGGTATTCGTACACCTCAATCAATTGATACATTAAAAGAAGTTATGCCTGATTGTTATGAACAATTTGTAAAAATCAATAAAATTCTTGAAGATCATTATAGAGATATGCAAGATATGGAATTTACTATTGAAGATGGTAAATTATTCATGTTACAAACTCGTAATGGTAAAAGAACTGCAGCTGCTGCATTAAAAATTGCCGTTGATTTAGTTAATGAAGGTATGATTACTAAGGAAGAAGCTTTATTAAAGGTTGAACCTAAACAATTAGATCAATTATTACATCCAAACTTTGATGCAACTGCATTAAAATGTGCACAAGTTGTTGCAACTGGTTTAGCTGCATCTCCAGGTGCTGCGACAGGACGTATCTATTTTACAGCTGAAGATGTTATTGAAGCATCTAAGAATGGTGTTCAAGACATTTTATTAGTTCGTCTTGAAACATCTCCAGAAGATATCGAAGGTATGAACATTGCTCATGGTATCTTAACTATTCGTGGTGGTATGACTTCACATGCTGCTGTTGTTGCCCGTGGTATGGGAACTTGCTGTGTTTCTGGATGTGGTTCATTAAAGATTGATGAAGAAGCAAAAATTTTAACGACACCTGATGGAAAACAATATCATGAAGGTGACTATATGTCATTAGATGGAAGCACTGGTCATGTTTATGGTGAACAAATTAAAACTGTTGAACCAGAAATCAGTGGTGATTTTGAAACATTTATGGAATGGGCAGATGAAGCTCGTACATTAAAAGTACGTACAAATGCTGATACTCCAAGAGATGCATTACAAGCTCGTAAATTTGGTGCTGAAGGTATCGGTTTATGTAGAACAGAACATATGTTCTTTGAAGAAGAAAGAATCTTCAACTTCAGACGTATGATTACTGCTGAAACTGTAGAAGCAAGAAAAGAAGCTTTAGAGAAAATCTTACCTTACCAAAGAAGTGATTTCAAAGAATTATTTAAAGCTATGGAAATTTATCCAGTAACAATTCGTTTCTTGGATCCACCTTTACATGAATTCTTACCTCATACTGATGAAGAAATCAAACCTTTAGCTGAAAGCTTGGGTATGACTTTTGATGCATTAAAAGCACGTGTTGAATCATTAAAAGAATTCAACCCTATGATGGGACACAGAGGTTGCCGTCTTGCAGTGACTTATCCTGAAATTGCTGAGATGCAAACAAGAGCAGTTATCGAAGCTGCAATTGCAGTTAATAAAGAAGGACAAAATGTTGTTCCTGAAATCATGATTCCACTTGTTGGTGATGTTCATGAATTGAAATATGTTAAGAAAGTTGTTTGTGAAACAGCTGATAAGATCATTGCTGATGCTGGTGTTGAATTACCATATAAAGTTGGTACAATGATTGAAATTCCTAGAGCTGCATTAACAGCTGATAAGATTGCTGAAGAAGCTGAATTCTTTAGCTTTGGTACAAATGACTTAACTCAAATGACTTATGGATTTAGTCGTGATGATGCTGCTAAATTCTTAGGTGATTATTATGAAAAACAAATTTTTGAATCAGATCCATTTGCTAAAGTTGACCAAGAAGGAGTTGGACAATTAATGCAAATTGCTTCTGAAAAAGGTCGCAAAGTTCGTCCAGATATTAAATTAGGTATCTGTGGTGAACATGGTGGAGAAGCAAGCTCAGTTGAATTCTGCCATAGATTAGGTTTGACTTATGTTTCATGTTCTCCATTCCGTGTACCATTAGCTCGTTTAGCTGCTGCACAAGCTGCTGTTAAAGAAAAAATGGGAATTAAAGAGTAAAATGAAATGAAGAGATATGGGAACATATCTCTTTTCTTTTTAGTGGGAGGCTATATGAAAAAATTAATAAAAATTTTGAGTATTTGTTTTGTTGTATGTTTATTATTTACAGGATGTTCTTCTTCGAAAAAGACAACACATTTAAAAATGACCAATCAATCTGACGGTATTGAAATTGTTATTGATATTGAATTGGTTCATGATAATAAAAAAGTGTCTCAACAAAATCAAAAAAGTGTGATTACAGCTGATGATGAAGTTTCTTATCAATATATGGTCAATTATATGAATGAAGCAAATTTAAGCGCAGAATCTCAAAAATATGAAGGATCAGAATATGAATTGACGAATGATGATGAGAAATTTATGATTACTGAAATTGTTAATTTGGATTTTTCAAAGTTATCTGCTGAAGGTTATAAAGTGATGACAATGGGTAGTGTAACACCTGATGAAAAATATTACGTTGACTATGAAAAAACAATAGATAATTTAACAAGTCAAGGATTTGAAGTTATTGATTAAGAAGATGGCGATTGCTATCTTTTTATTTGTTTTGAATGGAATATATTAATTTTAGTTAAAGAGAGTTCAAAACATTATTTTTATGTGAAAACTTATTTTTATGATAAGAGAATCATAAAATGATAAATGAGCTTTCTATAGAATAGGTAAAGAAGCGTTGAAAATCTCAGAAACCTTTTCTTTTAACCTTTCTCATTCTATGCTATAATGTAAAAAAAGTGTAGGTGATTTGATGCGTTTGCAATTGAATTTGGATAGTTTAGCAGTTCTTTTGTTTTGTAGTGATCTTGTTGTGAATAATACAACAGCACTTACGCAAGATGAATGGTATGATGTTGAGAGGAGATTAAAGACTTCTTCAAAGAAATTTCCTGCTAAATTATTTGGTATGAATAAAGATACATTGATAGATATATTAGGTATTGATGAATATATTGCGTATAAAATGATAGCAAGATCACAATCTATGAATGAGATGATGTTTGCTTTGGCTAATTTAGAAAATGAAGGAATTTTTATTACAACAAAATATGAAGATAATTATCCTAAACGTTTAACATCTATTTTAAAAAAACGAGCTCCTTTATTTTTATATTATGTTGGTGATATGACACTTCTTCAAAATATGGTTTCTATTGTAGGACCACAAAGTATGGAAAAGCGACTCAATTCTTTTACTAAAAATTTAGTTACGAAAATATATGATGAAGATAGAGTATTAGTATCAAGTGGATTAAAAGGAATAGATGCTTATGCTTTAAAGATGCATTTGAAAATAGGTGGAAAGGCTGTTTGTTTTGTAAGTGATCATTTATTTGACAAAAAGAAAATATATGTCAAACATATACGGGAGGGTCGTCTTGTTTTAGTGAGTGCTGTTGATCCATTTGCTTATTTTAATGTAACAAATGCTTTGGATAGAAATATTTATGTTTGTGGTTTGAGTGATTTACAATTTATTACTGCTACACATATTAATAGTGGAGGTGTTTGGTTTACAACTATTCAAAATCTTCACTATCACTGGACGAAGCAATTGGTCTTAGATGATAGTCGTTATAATGGTAATATTCGTTTACTGGAAATGGGAGCTATTAAAGTGAGCTATGAAGATATTTTGTCATTGCTGACTTTAGATCAAATTGTTGAAAAAAACGAAGTTGTTGAGGAGGAAGAAGAAATTCTTATAGATCAAATGTCTATATTTGAATTTTTAGATGAGTGATATGTTAGATGAATTGTTTAAAAAATATAAAAAATCACCAATAACAATGTCACTGATTCTTATATGTATTGTTATATATATAATATCTTTTATATTATATGGTGAAGAAATGAACGCTTCTGAAGCCATAAGTTTAGGTGCATATAATCCGATGTATGTTTACTTTGGGCATCAATATTGGCGTTTATTGACATCAAATTTTATTCATTTTGGTATTTTACATATTGTTGTTAACTGCTATTCATTATATGGAATTGGAGGTTTTATAGAATCTGTTTTAAAAGTAAAAAAATATATAATTGTTCTATTTGTTTCTGCACTTTTTACTACTGGTGTTCCATATATTTTGTTTTTGATGAATGGATTTGAATCTTATTCAGTCAGTGCAGGTATAAGCGGTGTGATATTTGGATTGATAGGATCTTTAGGTGCTTTAGCAATAAGATATAGAAATATATTTTTAGATATTTTTAGACAATTAGCTCCAAATGTTATTTTTATGCTTTTGATTTCTTTTTTAGTACCATCAATTTCTTTATCAGGACATTTATGTGGTTTGATAGGTGGATTTATTGGAACAAATCTTGTTTTACTAATAAAAAAGAAAGATCATTCTAAACATTTCATTAATTAGGAAGGGGAGAAGAAATTATGGGTTTTGATGATAAGTTAAAAGAGTATAAAGAACGTCAAGAAGCAAAACGTTATTTTCGTTCTCAAAATGATCAGTTTTTGAATTCAACACAATGGATAAAAACAATTGGGATAGGTGGACTAGCATCTATTGCTAGTGGTATAGTTTTAGGTATAGTCATTTATGCATTAGGAATCACGTCATCTTTTTTCTATATCATTGCTGGTTTTGTGGTTGCGAGAGTTGTAGTAACGATATCGGGCATACAATCACAACAAATGGCTATATTAAGTGTTATTTTAACTTTTATTTGTTTTGTTGTTGGTGAAATGACAATCTTTTATTTGCCATTTTATGATATGGGTATTGGTTTATCTGTTATTCCATTTTTTGAATTACTTATTGCAAGTGTCAAAGGATTATTTATTGGAGATTTGTTTACAACAATCTGTGTTTTTATAGGTATGATAATTGCTTATCAACAAGCACAATAAGCAGATTATAACAGTCCATCAAAAAGACAAGATTATCAGTATCATTATGCTGGAAGATTGTCTTTTTTTGCATAGTGAAAAGATCATTGCAACAGCACAATCATATGAGATAAATAGCCATTATCCGAGTTAATGAATTTAGGTATAAGAATAAGGGTGTTTTTCTCTAAAGATGCTAGAGAGTAGAATTTTGCATAA
>Ga0129308_1000341_pt1 | contig 75583 bp, 70 predicted proteins | sample L827metagenome_FD_94440 | JGI IMG/M metagenome (GOLD analysis project Ga0129308, IMG submission 94440) | Ring-tailed lemur group fecal microbial communities from Wisconsin, USA - L827 metagenome | ecosystem: Host-associated > Mammals > Digestive system > Large intestine > Fecal | place: USA...
TCGTGTCGTTGGTTCGATTCCGACCGGGGCCACCACTTTTATGCGGGTTTAGCTCATCTGGTAGAGCGCCACCTTGCCAAGGTGGAGGTAGCGAGTTCGAGCCTCGTAACCCGCTCCAGAAAAGATTTGGGAGTCGTTTTACAACTTCCAAATCTTTTTTTATGTTTTGAAGGCCTTTTATCTATTTGGGGTAAGTTGTTCTAATAAAAGCAAGAGGAAATTTTCTGTTAAGAATTCTTTTATTTGCTTGCGCAGAATGTATTTGACATGTATAATCCAAACTGGAATGGTTTGATAAATTGTAATAAGATAAAAGAGGGAAAACATATGAGAAAAACCAAAATTGTCTGTACGGTCGGTCCCGCTTGTGACAACAAAGAAACGTTGCTGCAAATGATTGACGCAGGGATGAATGTGGCGCGGTTTAACATGTCCCATGGCACTCACGATGAACTGAAAGCTCGAATGTCCCTGGTTAAAGAGGCGATCCATGAAAGCGGAAAATCCGTAGCTATTTTGATTGATACCAAAGGACCAGAGGTTCGAATTGGAACATTTGAAAGCGGATCTGTTACACTTTCAGAAGGACAGGCGTTTTCCTTAATGAAAAATCCAGGATTCGGTGACAAAGAAAAAGTAAGCATTTCTTATCCTAAACTGGTTGAACTGCTGGCAAAAAAATCGGCTGCTGAATTAGCTAAAATGGAAATTTTGATTGATGATGGAAAACTTTCCCTTTCTGTTCAGCAGGCATTGGATGACCGCATTGTCTGCAGCGTTGTAAAAGGCGGAAAATTATCGAACCGCAAAAGCATCAATATTCCTAATTTTGATATCGCTATGCCTTATATGAGCAAAGCCGATAGGGACGACCTGGAGTTTGGCCTTTCCATGGGCGTTCAGTATGTAGCGGCTTCTTTTGTTCGTTCGGAAGACGACGTCATGATGCTGCGTGATTACATGGACAGTCTTGGCTACGAAGAGGTAGAAATTATTTCAAAAATAGAAAACCAAAGCGGTGTTCGTCATATTGATGGGATTATCCAAAAAAGTGATGGTATTATGGTGGCAAGAGGTGATATGGGGGTAGAAATTCCTTTTATTAAGTTGCCGGCAATTCAAAAAATGTTGATAAACAAATGTATTTCCAACGGAAAGTACGTGATTACTGCAACACAAATGTTGGAATCCATGACCTACTCGCCGCGCCCCACTCGTGCCGAAATCAGCGATGTCGCCAACGCGGTTTATGACGGAACCAGTGCTGTTATGCTGTCTGGTGAATCTGCTGCCGGCCAGTATCCGGTAGAAAGCGTTAAGGCATTGGCTTCTATTTGCCGAGAAGCAGAATCCAATGAGGAATATCTGACAAAACAGGAAATTATCCGCATGCCGCAAATAAATGATTCCTCTTTTCGAAATACCATTTGTATGAGTGCAAAGAGTGCTGCCATGCATATTGGAGCAAAAGCGATTATTGTTGAGAGCAAAACGGGAAAAGCGGCTCGAACAATAGCTGGATACCGACCTAATTGTCCGGTTATCGCTGTTGTGACTTCAGAAAAGGTATGCGGTCGATTGGCGCTTAATTGGGGTGTAACTGCAATCAGCGGAGAAGAAAAGTGTTCCTCTGACGAAATTACTCGACAGGCGCTGAAAAAAGCGGAGGAAACTGGAATTGTAAAAAAGGGAGATCCAGTCATCGTTATTTCTTCCAATAAAGCAAATCCGACCAGCAGTACGGATACGCTTAACATTCGAATTGTATAAATATAAAAAAGATATCCAAAGGAAAGGAAACGAATCCTCTTATGAAACAGACACCTTTTTATATATTCTGCATTAAATTATTTTTGGGATCCGTCTTTGGTATTTTTGTTTGCTTTTGTATTGATCGCATTTTAAATATCCGGCAGGCCAATTTTTGGCAAAGCCTTTTTATGGCGGTCGCTTATCTATTTATGTATTGCATTTTTCCATATTATGTAGCGTCCCGTCAGGCCAATCAGGATCGAAAAATTCTACGCTATAAAGAACATTATCCGGAAGAAATTCCTTATAGTTTGGCGTCTTTGCAGCAACCGCGCAAAGGACTAAAAGCAGGAATGATTGTCATGATTCCGCATATGCTGACGACAATCATTCCATTCTTGACTTTCTTCGGTGTGACAGAGAACATCAATTCCGTTTATTGTTTTTTGAATATCCATCTGCGGGAATGGATTGATTTTGCCGTTCCGGCCGGTACCAACGGTACTTGGTTAGGATTACTCTTCTTAATCGCTTACCAATTTGTTGTTCCGCTGATCAGCCATTTCGGTTACTATACAACTTTTCAGGAAATTCCAGTGGTTCGTAATATTCTTTACAAAAAAGATCCGCAGAAAAAGAAATAGACTCTCAGTTTAAAGAATAATTTTATATATCCACCTCATAAATTGCTATGAGGTGAGCAAGGATGCGAAGAAAAACAAATATTTTTTGGATTATTTTTTCCTGTTCTACTTTGTGTTTTCTCAGTTTAATCGGAGTCTTTCTCCGTATTCATCAATCCAAGCCAACACTTGCTTCGTATTCTTCTGCGCCGGTGGTTATTATTGACGCAGGACATGGTGGAATGGATGGGGGAGCCATTGGGGTCGACGGTCAAATTGAAAAAGAAATTAACCTTTCTATCGCGCTGAAATTGGACACCATGCTGCGCGCTTACGGATTCCAGACAATTATGACAAGAGACAGTGATGTTTCCATCCATAGTCCCGATGCCAAAACCGTGCGTCAGCAAAAAACCTCTGACCTGAAAAACCGCCTGAAATTGCTGGAAGACACTTCTTCCGGTATTTTAATTAGTATTCACCAAAATAAATATTCTCAAAGTAGCGCCCATGGAACACAAGTGTTCTATGGGAAAAATTGTCCGGAAAGCAAAGAACTTGCGGAAATGCTGCAAAAAACGATTACCGGCTATCTTCAGCCGGAAAATACACGGGAAATCAAGCAGGCAACAAAGGATATTTATATCCTATATCAGGCCACAAAACCGGCTGTTATGGTAGAATGCGGTTTTTTATCCAATGCGGCCGAAGCAGATAAGCTGACGGATGAAGAATACCAGGATCAAATTGCATTTTCGATCTGTACGGCGTTAATGAACTGCTTGGCAGATCAATCGTAAAGGATGGTAGATGGGATGGCAAAAGCAGCAAAGACAATTTATGTATGTTCGCAATGTGGGTACGAATCTCCCAAATGGTATGGCCGTTGCCCTGAGTGCGGTGAATGGAATACTTTTTCGGAAGAAATGCGCCAAGCTCCCGCAAAAGCTCCCTCTGCCTCTGTTCCTTTAGGCTCCGTTGCCCCGGCAGGATATAATCCCAATGATATCATGAAGTTGGAAGACGTAGATTCCAATGACGAGGTACGTTATCACACAGGGATTAGTGAGTTGGATCGCGTATTAGGCGGAGGAATTGTGCGGGGTTCCTTAGTTCTGTTGGGTGGAGATCCAGGAATCGGAAAGTCCACACTGCTGCTTCAGATTTGCGAGTATCTTGGCAAAGAACAAAAAATTCTTTATGTATCGGGAGAGGAAAGCCGCGCACAGGTAAAATTACGCGCAAACAGATTGGGCGTATCTACTGAAAATTTAACACTTGCATCTATGACCGATATTGAAAATGTTGTTCATGCCATCTTACAAACAAAACCGGATATTGTCATGGTAGATTCCATTCAGACAATGAACTTTGCCGCTGTCAGTTCATCATCGGGAAGCGTTTCTCAAGTTCGCGAATGCACGCAAATCCTAGCCCGAGTGGCAAAAAATGAAGAAATTTCTATTTTCCTAGTTGGGCACGTTAATAAGGACGGCGCTATCGCGGGCCCCAAGGTGCTGGAACATATCGTAGATGCGGTTTTATACTTTGAAGGTGAAAGACATTTGTCCTATCGGATTTTGCGGGCTGTTAAAAACCGTTATGGTTCAACAAATGAAATTGGTGTTTTTGAAATGACAACGGAAGGACTTCATCAAGTAGAAAATCCTTCTATGATGCTGCTGTCCGGCCGTCCCAGCAATGTTTCAGGGACTTGTGTTGCTTGCGTAATAGAAGGATCCAGGCCCATTCTGGCCGAGGTGCAGGCTCTGGTTTCCAAAACCAGTTTTGGCACTCCGCGCAGAATGTCTACTGGATTTGATTATAATCGCACTGCGCTTTTGATTGCAGTACTGGAGAAACGAGCCGGTTATCTTTTCGGCAATCTGGATACTTATATCAATGTTGTTGGCGGATTGCGCTTGGATGAGCCTGCCGCAGACCTGCCTATTTCATTGGCATTGATTTCCAGCCTGCTGGATAAACCAATTGATGATGATGTAATTGCGTTTGGAGAAATTGGTCTGGCAGGAGAGATCCGGGCAATCTCCAATGTAGAAGCGCGTGTAAAGGAAGCTCAGCGGCTTGGATTTCAAAAATGTCTGTTGCCCAAAGCTTCAATGAAAAATTTGCACCAAGAACAATACACAATTGAGTTAATCGGACTCCGGTCTATTTCTGAGGCTTTTCAATATGTGAGCCGGTAACATTTCTTTATTTTCTCCAAGGCTGCCTTTTTGATAGTAAAGGCAGCCTTTTTCTGTTGTTCCCGTAACATTGGTTATACCCGCTAAATTGCAATATCCTTCTACCTGATTGATACAGTCTTTATCACATGGAATTAAATTCAAAACCGATCACCTCAGCGTCTAGTATGCGTTACAGAAATTTAAATATTCTTTTACGCATGTTTTTCCTTTCTCCTGAGATACTAATTTTTGTATTTGTAAATTTCAATTGGGGAGGGGAAAGCCTATGAAAAAAAGACTGATTTTGTTGACAACGCCAGTATTGTTCAGTTTATTCTCTGCATTTTTGCCGATGCTGATTTATCATTCTGCAGCACACGTGAAAATTGTAAAGCCAAATACCATTACTTATCAAAAAACAATTTCTTATACAGGTGAAGTTCAGGCTGCCAGCACACGAGAGATTTATTTGGAAACGCCAGTAATCCCTGAAGAAATTCTGGTAGAGCCAGGAGATTATGTGAAAAAAGGAAGCCTTTTGGCAAAGATTAATACACAACTGACGAAATCTGTTTTGGCACAGGGAATCTCGACATCTAAAGATACGGAAACGGCAGAAAGAGAAGCAGCACTTTATGAACAATATGGAAAGGCATATGGCTTAACAGAGCGAGAAATTGCCCAGGTATTTGGATCTTCTCCATCGCCATTATCCTCACAGCCAGAGAATAATTCTTTTATTCCATCTGAAATTGTCTCTCCTATGGATGGAATTATTACACAAGTTGATCTGGCTTCTGGTGTGCTCTGTTCCTCTAATCGAGCCGCAATTGTAATGAATTCAGTTGAAAATGGTAAAGTTACCATCCATATCAAACAAAATGATATTGATTCTATTCAAGAAGGAACTCCTGCATATATTCAAGGCGAAGGATTGGGAGGAAGAACTTATCAGGCCATTGTAAAAAAAATTTTTCCGTCTGCACAAAAAAAATATAATGGCCTAAGCAGTGAAACGGTCATCCAAACGGAATTAATGGTACTGGACTGCGATGAAAACTTAAAAAGTGGATATTCCGTAGAAGTAATTTTGATGCCGGAAGAGGAAAAAGAATATTTTACATTGCCCTACGAGGCCATTTGCCAGGATGAAAAAAATACCGAATATGTTTGGATCATTCAAAATGGCAGGGCAGTCCGAAAGGATATTGTAACCGGAGCAGAGTTGCCTGATGCAGTGGAAATCTGCAATGGAATTTTCGCTTCAGATCAGGTGATTTTATCGCCTGACAACATCCACTCCAATCAGCTGGTTGTTATACAGCAGGAGGAGCCCCATGCTTGATTTATTTCAATGTGCTTTTCAAAATCTAATGCGAAAAAAATCCCGTACTTGGCTGACGATTCTCTCCATTGCGGTAGGAGTTGCATCGGTTGTACTCATTTCTTCTGTTGGGGCCATGGGAACCCAAACAGTCAATCGAGAGATTAACGGGTTAGGAATAGGTGCATTAACCATTTCAACCAACAGTTTGACAACTGACCACGTTACTTTGGGGGAAGAACACCTGTCCTTTTTACAATCTCAGTCGCAAGTGACAGAAGCTGTCCCGATTTTAACCAAAAAGGCAAAAGTAGAAATGAGAGGTCTTTTTGCTGACGGAATGGTATGGGGAATTGACGCCGGCGCAAAACAGATCTTTCATCTGGATTTAAAATACGGCAGACTTTTTCGCAAAGAAGATATCCTTTCAGCACAAAAAACCTGCCTAGTGGATGAAACTATGGCACTTGCTTTTTATCATAGGGAAAATATTGTTGAAAAAAAAATAAAAATTTCCTTAGATGGTTATTATGAAACCTTTGAAATTATCGGTGTTGTTTCTTCCGGTGGAAACCTTTTACAAAATTTTATTGGAGAATATGTACCTTCCTTTGTGTATATCCCGTATTCGTCTATGCAAAAAACACTGGGACAAAAAGGATTTGATCAAATTGCTTTAAAGGTAACAGAGGAAACCGACATAGAAGTTTTTACCGAACAGATTGTACGACAGCTTGATGAAAAGGAAGGGGAAAATGGCATTTTTCGGGCCCAGAATATTGCCCAGCAAAAAGAAAAACTCAATCGTATCATGCAGCTTGTCTCTCAAATTTTGTCCATCATTGCCAGCATTTCCATGGTTGTGGCTGGATTGGGAATTATGACGGTAATGCTGGCAGCCGTTAGTGAAAGAACAAAAGAAATCGGCATCAAAAAGTCGATAGGGGCTACTAAAGTGGATATTGTACGAGAATTTTTGATAGAATCGCTGACCTTATCCTTGCTGGGAAGTTTAGCCGGAGCAGCGATGGGGCTGGGAATCGCCTGGTTGGGATGCCAAGTATTAAAAACTGATTTCCTGTTTGAGGCTGGTTCCGTTTTATTTACCATCTTATTTGCAGTGGCCAATGGACTTGTTTTTGGTGTCTATCCATCTTGCAAAGCGGCAAATCTAAAACCTGTTGATGCCTTGCGACATGACATTTAAAATAAAATATCCCTACTTTTTATCATCTTTCGCTATATGAGGTGGTCGAACGTTCTTGAGTGGGGAACTTTCTGCAGCTTCCTTTAACTGTTGACTAGATGTGTGGGTATAAATTTCCGTTGTACCAAGGTTAACATGGCCCAGCATCTGCTGCAACACACGGATATCCACGCCACCTTGCTGATAGAGCAGGGTGGCTGCTGTATGCCGTAGCTTATGCGTCGAAAATCCTTGTCCCGCCAATCCTGCTTGTTCCAACGATCTTTGGATAATTTGCTGTACTCTGCGGGAGGTAATGCGAGTCCCACGACTGGATAAAAACAGGGCATTTTTATCCTTTATATTTTTAACTTGCGAACGCTCTTGTAAATATTCTTCCAATGAACGAATACAAGCATCATTCAAATAAAGAAGCCGTTCTTTATTGCCTTTACCTAAAACAGTCATTGTCCTAGCAGTCAAATGTATACTGGGGAGATTTAGGCCGACCAGTTCAGAAAGTCGTATTCCACAGTTTAAAAAAAGTGTTACCATACAATAATCCCGCTTAGGTGCAGAAGAGTCTACGTGAGAAAGTAACTCCAGACTTTGTTCCAGAGAAAGATATTTCGGTAGGGACTTTTTTAAGGCAGGAATTTCCAATTCCTGGATTGGATTTTCTTCTAAAACATTGGCTTTTGCAGTCAAATATTTATAAAAAGAACGTAAAGAAGATACCTTTCGAGCTCTTGTTTTTGCGTTATTTTCGCGCTCTGACATGGCATAATTTAAATATTCATACACATCCGATAGGGTAATGGATTTAATAAACTCCAGGTCAATATCAGAAATATCAATTTCTTTAGTCGAAAGTTTTGAGTCGCAAACCCCTTTATAAATTTTCATAAAACAAAAAAAGGTGTGAAGATCTGTATAATATGCCTCAACGGTTTTGGGTGAGCGACCACGGATGGTTTCCATATAAAAAAGGAAGTCTCTCAATAATTGAGGGGAATTTTTTAAAGCAGATGCGTTCATAAAAGTCCGACCTCCAGAATGAATTTTTTATATTATATATTATAAATCGTCAGAAGAATTTTGGCAAACAGGGAGCATAAAAACAAAACGCTTAATTTCACTAAATCAAAATTTAGTGAAATTAAGTGGAGGGAAAAATACTTTTTCCGGTTAAAATCCACGTGAAAAACCGTTTGTTTATCTTGTCTTAAGTCGTCTGGTGTGTTATCATTAATTTATTCCCCATCACGATTTTAAAGGAGTTGTTAATGATGTCGGCAGATATTTTGTTGTATTCTCAAAATGTTTTTACTGCAAAAACGTTGGAGCCTGCCCCGCTGTATGTTGCGGTAAAAGGCGGTCTCATCGCCAGTGTTGGCCCAATTGAAGAAAAAGATCAATGGATTGATGAACACACCAAGGTTTACGATTTAGGTGACCGTGTCATTTCTCCCGGATTTACCGATACTCATTCTTTCTTTACTGGATACGAATTTGGGTTTTTAGGAGCAGATTTAACAAAGGTCAAAAATCTGGACGAGGCACTTGCTGAGGTTAAGGATTATGCAGACAAACATCCGCTGAAAAAAATCGTATTTGGCCATGGTATTGACTGGGCAAATGTCGGTGGTAAAAATCCTGGACCAGAAGCGTTAGATCGAGTGATTTCAGACCGCCCGGTTATTATTGTGCATGCCAGCCGTCGTCAGGCTTGGCTGAACACCATGGCTCTGGAATTTTACCGCATTGATCCAGAATATGTCTTTGCCGAAGGTAACTGGCGTGCAATGAACGCTTACCTCTCTGATGAAGATTTTGTGGTAGACGATTTTGTGGAATATATGAAGCTGCTTAACAGCCGCGGGATTACTACCACAATGGAAATGGGATTTGATGAGTTTTATGGTTTTACCAATGTTCTGCGTAAGTTGGAAAACGAAGATCGTTTAACTCTTCGTGTTGCCTTTATGTCTCAGGCTGTGGCCGATCTTCCCAATGTTCCTTATGGTGTTTGGGCAAAGAATAACTTTAATAGCGACAAATTGTTTTTTGATGGTTATAATCTATACTATCCTGCCAGCGATCTATTAACGGAAGATGGAAATTATTCTGAAGATTTTGGAAAAGAAAAGATTGGCGTTTTCCATGATTTTGATTACGAATCTTTGGAAAAATGGGTTTTGGAAATTGACCGTGTTGGGCTGCGCAGCACATTAACTGCCGGAGGCGATGCTTCTGTTCGCCGTATCTTGGATATGTACGACAAATGCCAAAAAGACGAAAATGGACGCCTGATCAATCGTCAAGGATTTGTTTTCTTTACTTCCGTCATTCATCCGGACGATCTGAAAAGAATGGCAAAAATGGATACTCCAGCTGAAGTTTGTCTGCAAATGGGTGCTTTTGGCAGTCAACAAAGGCTTGGAGAAATGGCTCAAAAATATGGCAAATGGCGTATGGATCGTCATAATAACTATCGCGCTATGGTTGATGCTGGTGTTAAAATTGGTGCACAAACGGATCTGCCTCTTTTTATTCCGGATGTTGCACAGTCGATTTATCATTGTATCAGCGGTCGATTGGGTAATGATGCAACCCCCGCTTATGAAGGTAAGCATACGATGACTGTAGGCGAAGTGATGCAGGCATGGACGATCAATAATCATATTGGTATGGCTCGAGAAGACCGTGTAGGAACCTTAGAAGCTGGAAAATGGGCAGATATTGCTGTCTTGGATGGAAACGTTTTTAAAGCTCCAATAGAATCTATCCGGGATATCAAAGTATGTTTAACAATTTGTGACGGTAAAATTGTTTTCTCTGCATTGGACAAATAAAACACAAATCCCCCTCGATTGATTGGGGCGGTATCCGTAAAACAGAAAAAATCCAAGGTGCTTTTCAGCATCTTGGATTTTTCATTACCAACGCAATATATGGTGATAGCCACGTGTGGAAGTGTGCCCTTTTTATAGCAACTGCCCGATAATTAGAATCTATCGTTTTCCTGTTTTGATAAATAAAAATAAATCTTCAACAGTCTCAAAATCATCATAATCACCGTCAACGCCTTCTCGGTGATAAACAATTCCGCTTCGTTCATTTCTTTCCAGACAGTCTAAAAGTTGCTTTTCTCCGTATTTTTTCACAAATAAAGTAAAGCCATATGGCTTTATCTTATTCAGCAAACCTTTCCTGCAATCCTCATCACACTGATAGCAATAGCTTATTCCCTTTGTTATGGAACATTTTTTATTTTCACACCAGGCGTTGTCAGGACAATCGGCCGAATTACATCCGTTACATTTTGTATTTTCCGAACACAGGCAGCACGCAAGACCGCATCTTGCGATACCCAATTCTCTTTTCATCACACTCACCTGTTCTTTGGCAACCAACCCAGTAACTGCCGTGGATGTTACAATTTTATGGATACCTACCTATATCGATGTTTTTTTAGTATCGTAGTTTCGCAAGGTTTGTATCTGAAGAAAAGTTCATAAAATTATAAAGGATCAGTACATCATCAAACTTATTTTCTGCCAAAAATTCGCTCATTTTTACTGGAATCGATCGTAAATCTACGACATAAACTTCGTCATATTGATAGGTCAAAAATGGTGCGAAAGAATTTCCATACGAATCTTTTATAAGTAAAATTCGGCTGGTTTTTCCTTCTTCTTTTCGAAGATTATTATCACTTTTTATCACAGTAATACCATGGTTTCCCCATAAAAAAGCTGCGTATTTATCTCTTTGTTGGAATTTTTCTAAATCGTACAAACCGTTTGCTTCTTTTCCGTCGATCGAAACTTGTGTTACTGGTATATTATAATAAGTAATGATATCCGGAACCGCATTATATGCCTTGGTTTTAGAAAAATAAGTTCCATAAAAATCCGCAACTTCTGTTTCGATCAAGGAATCCAACAAAACCGGCTGCCAACCTTTATATTCGCAAAAAGAGGAATAACCGTAATAGGCACCTAAAGTTGTCCAATGATGATCTGTCCGATAAAAAATATATTGCTCTTTATTGCTTCTTAATGGCTCTAAAAAATTCAATGTCTGCACAGAAGAATCCAAAGATTTATAAATTTTCTGGGTTAATGCCGTCTGGTCCACCTGCCCTGCTCCAACTGGCACCTTTTCCGGATAAACCATATAGGAATTGGGGATAATTCCCATTGTAATATTTAAATCAGGATACAATTGAACAAATTCATTGACAAACTTGGTATTGGTTTCAATGCGGTCCATATCTGCTGTGGTATAATGCTGAAACATATACCCGTCGTTTCCATGCATAATCCCGTTGTTTTCTATTTTTCCTAACAAACTTTCCGACCGGGATTTTAAGCTAATCCACTGATCCCGCAGGACAAATTGATCATTGATATAACTTTCATATTTCGGGGAAAATTTATTGTTGTAAAAAGAAGATAATGTAAAAATAGGCCTTTGGTCCAGTTCTCTATTCTCCAATTCTGAAAAGGTTTTATTATATTGAGAGATATCAAAAATCATATAGCCGAATAGAAACAGGAAAAAAATCCATACCAATGGGAATCTCAAAATCTTTTTCATATTATCCTCTCTTAAAATCTGAAATACAAAAATGGATTATAGGTAGCATCCACCAAATAGGCAATAGAAACAATCAGAATCACGGCCAAAATCAAAAGATTGACAAAGGCGATTTTTTTAATCTTATTATATAGCTTTTCCACCAGCGGAATCGAGCAGAAAATTGCCAGTAAGAAAGTGACAAGATAGTTTCGCAAATAATACATCCAATCACTTCCTGATGAGAAGGAAAAGAGTCTTTCAAGAAAGATACCTAATTGAGAGAAATCTGTAATGGCAAACAAAGCCCAACTGAGTACCAAAAAGAAACATACGTAAATATGGGAAAATACACGACTTTTCTCTAAGTATTTGAGTAAAAATGTCTTTTCAAGCACTAAAAATACGAAAAAGAAAAGCCCCCACAATACAAAATTCCAACTCGCTCCATGCCAAAATCCAGTAGCGGCCCAGACAATAAAAATATTAAAATACATGCGGGGCTTAGATACGCGATTTCCTCCTAAAGGAATATAAACATATTCTCGGAACCAAGAGCCCAGCGTTATGTGCCAACGACGCCAAAATTCGGTCATACTTTTTGAAATATACGGATAATTAAAGTTTTGAGGGAATTCAAATCCTAACATTTTCCCCATACCAATTGCCATTAAAGAATATCCGCTGAAATCAAAATAAATCTGAAAAGAATAAGCCAGAATGCCCAGCCATGCCAAAGGAGTTGACACATTAGAAAAACCTATATCTTGAACCTGATTCCAAAGGCTTCCAATATTATTCGCAATCAATACCTTTTTTCCCAGCCCCAAAATAAATAATGTAATTCCTTCGTTAATTTGTGCCAGATTCATCTTTCGTTCCCGCAATTCCCGGCTGACATCGGTATATTTCACGATGGGACCGGCAATTAACTGTGGAAACAACGTGACAAATGCAGCAAAATTCACGATATTCCGCTCCGCTTTTGTTTTCCCCCGGTACACGTCGATGGTATAGGATAAAGTTTGGAAAGTATAAAAACTGATTCCTAACGGCAACGTTAATTGAATTCCCGCAAAATGGGTTCCTGCAAACGCATTGATATTATCGACAAAGAAATTTGTGTATTTGAAGAAAAACAGCATTCCTAAATTGAATAACAAAGAAATGCCCATACAGATTTTGCAAATTCCTTTTTTCTCCCGATTCCGCTCAATAACCAAAGAAACAATATAATCGACCAAGATGGAAGCAATCATAATAGGGAAATATTTTACCTCTCCCCAGGAATAGAAAAATAAGCTACAAATAACCAATACTGCATTTTTGAATTTTTGAGGTGCAATATAATAAACAAAAAGAGTGATAGGCAAAAAACGAAACAGAAAAATAATACTGCTGAATACCATGTCATGCTCCTTTAGCGTGCGGTAAGTTTACATAATATTAAAATAAGGCTTTTTCATCATGATTCAAAAAGAGAGAAAAAATATTTCTCCGCTTTCTGATATTGCGTTTCCCAATCTGATGGGAAATCACCCAGTAGAATAAACACCGCAAAATCCCCATTTGTTACAATTTGTCCGGTACACGCTTTTTCATATTGATCTGGTAAATACTCTTCGAAATTACGTTTGATATCTTCTTGGCGTTGTTGCATACCGGAAACCACATTTTCCACTTTTCCCTCTTTTGCCTTTACTGCTAACAAATTGTCAGAAGAAGTGATGGCACGGGAATAAAAACCTGCATATACCTCTACATCTTCGGGATCGATATAAAACAATTCCTGCAGAGTCTCATCATCCACGGTCGTATGAAATGGAATTTCGTAATCCGAAAAGCAGCTCTGTATCCCATTTACCAAACTGGTAAGCGACTCTCCCTCGCGTAACTGGACCTCATTCTTCTGATTCTGACAAGAAGAAAATATCTGCAATAACAGCAACAAAGCAACTAGCCGTATAAACATTCGTTTTTGCACAAAGGATCACAGCCTTTCCAATCAAATACAATCAGAAAAAGTATGCTTCCCTTTTAAAAGATTATACGGAAAAAAGCTAGGCAGAAAAAGAAGATACGAACACAACTGCGCCCGTATCTTCTTTCATGCTACTCATACAGGCGTTTTGATATTTTCGCCTGTTTCAAAAACAACTTATTCTGCTTCATCGGATTCTGCTGCATTTTCATTTACTGCACGCATAGATAAGCTGACACGTTTTTTATCGAAATCAATTTCAGTAATTTTGGCGTCAACCTCATCCCCCACATTCAACACGTCGGAAACTTTATTCACTCTTTCGGAAGAAATCTGAGAAATATGAATCAAGCCATCAATTCCGGGGATGATTTGCGCAAAGGCACCAAAAGTGGTAATCGACACAATTTTCACTTTTGTAACAGTACCTACCGGATACTCATTTTTCAAAATTTCCCAAGGATTGTCCTTTTCATTTTTATATCCCAAAGAAATTTTATGTTTTTCAGTATCAATATCTTTCACATAAACTTCTAACACATCGCCTACATTTACAACCTCAGACGGATGTTTGATGCGATTCCAAGACAATTCAGAAATATGAATCATGCCGTCAACGCCGCCTAAATCCACAAAAGCTCCATAAGACGTAAGAGATTTCACTGCGCCAGTATATTTCTTGCCAACTTCAACAGTTTTCCAGAACTCCTCTTCCTGCGCTTTTCTCTGCTCTTTCAAAACAGCTTTCATCGAACCAATGATACGTTTACGGCCGCGGCCAATATCTTTGCACTCAAGAATTTTTAAGGAAACGTGCTGTTTTACAAGCTCTTCCAAATTTTCCACTCTAGACAAGCTTGCTTGCGAAGCAGGGACAAATACTCTTACGCCATTAGTAGAAACAATAACGCCGCCCTTGACTGCTTCAATTACATTTCCCTCCAGAATTTCTCCGGATTCAGCTGCCTCCTGCACTTTCGTCATACCAGCAATGGCATCCAGACGCTTTTTAGACAGGACAACGGTACCTTCCACATCATTGACGCGGACGACCAGCAATTCAATCTCATCGCCGACTTTGACCAAATCTTCAATTTTTGCGTTGGGATCATCGGTTAATTCACTCAGAGGCACATAGCCGGTATGCTTCGTGCCGATATCTACCTGAACCTCGGTCGGGGTAACACCGACAACGACGCCTGTCTCCTTTTTACCGTTATATGTACTTTTGAAAGATTGATCCAACATCTCTCCAAAGCTTAATTCGTCGTTTGTAATAAATTCACTCATGGTTTCTTGTACCTCCTTAATTATGCAAGCCGGAGTCGAAGCGCCGGCAGTAACACCAATCACAAAGCTCGTAGAAAGATCGAATTGCGGCAATTCACTGGCCTTTTCGATGTGAAATGTTTGACAGTACTGGCCGCATATCTCAGCCAGTTTCATGGTGTTGGAGCTATTTTTGCCCCCGATCACCACCATGCTATCCGATTCTTTCGCCAGCACGATCGCTTCCTGCTGCCGCATTTCCGTAGCATTACATATTGTATCAAAAATAATTAAGTTTGTATAGACTTTTTTCGCGAAAAATGCAGATTTTCTCCATTCTTGGATGTTAAAAGTAGTTTGCGCTACCAAAATAGCAGGCCGCTTTGTCCATTCCGGATTTTTTTTGGTCATTTCCTCCAACTCATCTGCGTGTTTAAACACCACAGCCTCGGAACAGCAAAAGCCTACAATACCTTTCACCTCAGGGTGCTTTTTATCTCCGGCAACCAAAATAAGACGTCCCTGCTCACTGTATTCTTTAACGATTTGATGAATTTTGGCTACAAAAGGACAAGTGGCGTCCACATAAGGAATTCCGCGTGCACATAAGTAATCATAAACCTCTTTTCCAATTCCATGGGAACGGATGACAGCCGTTGTATTGGCGGGGATTTCTTCCGGTGATTCCACTGCTCGAACCCCCATTTTTTCCAACTGAGCTACAATCTGTGGATTATGAATGATTGGACCTAATGTCACGACCCGGGGGAATTTTTCCGCAGTATCAAACGCCATTTTTACGGCCCGATCCACACCAAAACAGAATCCTGCTGTTTTTGCTACTTTAATTCGCACGATCTGGTCTCCTCCAAAAGTTTTTCTACTTCATCGCGCAATAAGGCGACCACTACCTTGATCTGCTTGGTCGAATTTTCTTCAATTAAAATCTGACTATTGGCGATGGGCTTTCCATATCGAATCACGACTCTGGACCGAAATTTTTTGCCCTCATACCAAATTGCCGCAGGAAGAAGATCACCACCGCTTTGAGATGCAATGACTGCAGCGCCGGATTTAAAACGAAGAAGCTGATCATCATGGGATCGTGTTCCTTCCGGAAATAACCCCAGCACCCGGCCGCTTTTCACGGTTTCTACAGCTGTATCAATTGCGCTGGTATCTCCTTTTCCTCTCGCCACAGGAAATGCTCCTAAATGCCGGATAATGAAACCAACAAACGGATTTTGAAATAATTCCATTTTTGCCATATAGCGAATAGGCTTTTTGATTTTTTGCGCAATTAATACCGGGTCCAAGGCAGAACGGTGATTGCAGCAAAGGATATAGCCGCGATCCTGCGGCTGATTTTCCTGCCCATGAAATTCAATATGAAACCAGATTCGGAAAATAAAACCCGTTATGATTTTTCCCAAGTAGTAAAACCAATTTGTCATTTTCTTTTCAGTCCAATCCTCTCTTCAATCACTGACAAAACCGCCTGCACCGACTGGTCAAAATCCAAATGGGATGTGTCGACCAGCACAGCATCCGGTGCCTGCCGCAACGGTGCAACAGGACGATTCATATCATTTTTGTCCCGGAGTTTTACCTCGGCAAGGACTTCTTCAAAATGAATAGCAGCCCCTTTTTTCTGTAACTCTGCAAAACGGCGGCGCGCTCGTTCTTCTTCAGCAGCCGTTAAATAAATCTTGACCTGTGCATTGGGAAGTACCACTGTTCCAATATCCCGACCATCCATTATAATATTATTTTCCCGGGCAATATCCTGTTGCTGAGAAAATAAAAAACGTCGCACTTCTGGAATGGCGGAAACGGTAGAAGCCGCTGCCGAAACCTGTGGAGTCCGTATTTTTTCTGTAATATTATTTCCGTTCAGATAGATCTGTTGATTGTCGTTTTCGTAACCAAACCCCACTGTAATAGAATCCAGTCGTTTGCAAACTGCACAGGAATCATTGGGATCAATCCCGTTTTGCAGTATATCATAAGCCACTGCGCGGTATAACGCACCTGTGTCTACATATAAAAATCCCAGCTTTTGTGCAGCCACACGGGAAATGGTACTTTTCCCGGCACCTGCCGGACCATCTATTGCCACAGCGTACATTACAAAACTCCCTTTCCTGCGCTTTCTCCTGCAACAAACCCGGTTGAAAACGCAATTTGCAGATTAAATCCACCGGTTCTTGCATCCAGATCTAATACCTCGCCGGCAAAATATAAACCGTGGCATCGTTTGGATTCCATGGTTTGTGGTACAATTTCTTTTATATTAACTCCTCCAGCCGTGACAATTGCCTCCTCAATCGGCAAAAGCTTTTTGGGCGTTAATGGCAAATGTTTGATTAAATAACAAAGTGCATCGCGCTGTTCTTTTGTTATTTGGTGCACCTTTTCGTTTGGCAATATGGAGGACAATTGAACAATGGATGGGATGATCTTTCGAGGTAACAAATCAGATAAGGAATTGAAAAAATCCCGATTCTGATACTTCTCAAAATCCCGCAATACACGTTGTTCCAACTGGAAAGAATCCAATGCCGGCTTCAAATCTATTTCCATATGGTAACAGGATAGCTCTCTTTTTAAATAAGTACTGGCAGTAAGAACCAATGGACCCGATACCCCAAAATGTGTAAAAAGCATTTCGCCCATTTCTGCATATAACGGTTTTTTCTTGCCTTTTTCCCACAAGGTAAGTGTCACATTTTTCAAAGAAAGACCCATGCACTCCCGGCACCATTCTTCCTTTGTTTCAATCGGTATTAGGGAAGGTCGCAGTGGCACAACGTCATGGCCCGCCTGTAAGGCCAACTGATAGCCGTCTCCGGTAGATCCGGTCGTCGGATAGCTTTTCCCGCCAGTTGCTACAATTACTTTTGGCGCCAAAACATCTGTGCCGTCCTCACAATGGACACCGCTCATCGTCTCATCCGATATGATGAGCGAAACAACCCGTTTTTGTGCAAAACGAACACCGGAGCGTTGTGCAAACGATACCAGAGCATCTACAACATCTACCGCCTTATCTGAAACAGGAAACACGCGGTTTCCCCTTTCTACTTTTAACGCAATTCCCTGTTCCTCTAAAAACGCCATCATTCGTTGGGGAGGAAAACGATGAATTGCCCCGAACAGAAATTTGCTGTTGCTGCATACGTGCTGCAAAAAAACTTCTTCTGTGCAGTCATTCGTTACGTTACAACGCCCTTTTCCGGTAATCATAACCTTGCGAGCCATTCGAGGATTACGATCCAGCAATAGTACCTTTGCCCCCTGTTTTGCCGCAAATCCGGCAGCAAGCAAACCGGCGGCGCCCCCTCCGACAACAATCACATCAATCTGATTCATCGGCGAGGTTCCTCTATCTTTTCATAAACATTATATTCGTCCCATATTTGCTCCAAACGCTCGTAAGTACTGGACATTTCGTCCTTTTTCCGAATACCGACTGCGACAATCAGAGCATTAATAACACTCAGTGGCGCCACGAGAGAGTCGACAAAAGAGGCCATATCACTGCGTGCTAGCAACAGATGATCTGCGGTTTCAGCGATGGGAGAAATGTTGGAATCTGTAATGGCAATTACTTTTGCGCCATTCTGTTTTGCAAAACTTGCAGCGTTGACTGTACGCTTTGAATAGCGCGGAAAAGTGATCCCAATAAAGACATCCCCTTCCTTAATTCGCATAATCTGCTCAAACATTTCACTGGTGCTGGTTGTATTCACTAGACGAACGCTTTCAAAAATTTGGTTAAAATAAAAACTCATAAAGCCGGAAAGTGCAGAGGCGCTACGCACACCCAAAATATAGATATTTTTTGCATTGACAATAGTGTCCACCGCCTGCTCAAAATCTTCTACCGAAGCTTTCTCCATTGTACGCCGGATCTTTTCAATATCCAAATTTAAAACTTTATGCAGAATATTCCCCTCTCCCAGCTGATCGCTGGTCACTTCCATACGCTGTACCGCGGTCAAACGATTTCGAATTAGCTCCTGCAGAGCACGCTGAAGCTGGGGATATCCCTCAAACCCCAGTTCGGATGCAAACCGAACTACCGTTGATTCACTGACCCCCACCGTCATTCCAAGTTTCGCTGCGGTCATGAAAGCCGCTTTATCGTAATGCGCCAAAATATACTGTGCAATCAATTTTTGCCCTTTTGAGAATCCAGGCATTTGCTGCGTGATGGAATGGATTAAATCCCGGCTCATATTCTCACCCTTTCTTGTGCATTTATCTGGGTATTATTGTATCGTTACCAACTATAAAATGCAAGAGATTTTGCAGGAATTTCATCAGATCCTTTTCTCACAATCTTTATTTTGTAAAAAAAGAATTTTATTTATCTAAAAAGATTAACTAACACCTTCCCTATTTTTCCGTAGTTCTCCCAAAGTGTTACCCGTATTACCTTTTGAGGATTTCTACTTTCCATATTTCATACTATCTCTCCATAACTCGCCATAAGTTTAGTATCTCAATAGTATAAAGAAAGAGTCTTGACTATTTGTTAGTCAAGACTCTTTTTATTATTCTTCATCTATTTCTTTCAGTCTTAAAAGCCATTTTTTTATTACACCACTTTTGAAAAATGAGAGTAGTACACCATCGCAAAATCGTTCTGCCCGAACAGTTCCCACAAGCAATGCAACAACACATTTCCCATCCAATGAAGATACATCCGTATTTTGCATGGATTCCTTTTCCCATTTAATGTTATTTGTTTCTAAAATATCGTGATAACGGTTTAATTCGTATTCTGGGTGCTTAGAAACAAAGTCACAAACATCTTCTATGAAATGGTCTACCATATTTGAATAGGTTATGTAAGGCATTTGAATAGGATTCTCTAAAGTACCTTTATTTTTTCTGTCAATTATCCATTCTCCAAAATTATCATTTTCAATAGCGGATAGATAACCAGTTAATGTTGTATATGTCATCATTTAATCACACCTTTCATGTAAAGGAATTTCTGATTTCGTCAAGTCTATTTTCTATAAGATATTGGCTCATATCACGAATTTCCCTAAAACCTCTTGTTTGATAAATAGCCTTACTTGAATCAAATCCGAAACCGAACATTCTATCATCTTTTGTTGGGTCTTTTTTCTGCTTCACTTCCGACATAAACAATGACATTTCCTTATTTGTGAAAGCAAGCATGATAGTATCCCAAGTTGTGCTTTTTACTCCTGCGTTTGGTTCATCAGAGTGCTTTGCATAAATACCAACTAAGATATACCAATTTGCATTTTGCTGAATCGGAAAGCGATTAAACCATAAATAATATGGATAAGCAGAATCATTTTTCTCGCTATAATATGTTCTGGACATTTTAACTTGTATTGTGTTGGATTTATTACATCCATGGTCATGTCGATATAGCAATAAGTCGATTCCTTTTTCCTGTGCTGAAGCGGGAATAAATACTGAAGCACCTTTAATTTTCTTTGAGAGATAATCTGCAACTGCAAACTCTCCATACTGCATTGTAAAAACGGGCTGCATTTTTTGACTCCTTTACGGATGGATAATATCGTAATTTTAATATATCTATTTTAGCAGACCGTTATTAGTAAATCAATGCAGATATGAATTGATAATTCAATGCTTATTGTGTTATAGTTTTGTTCAGTTGCCAATAGGGTAGTATGAGAACAAAATCCTAAAAAGTATTTATTTATAATACTTTGAAGGACTTTTGTATGTTCAAAAGAAAGGAACTCAACCCCATGCTTTTGACTTGTTGTGTATGCTCATAGTATAATGCACATTGAACAAACAAGAATAATCCTTGAAAAATGAAAAAAAGATAGCTGCTTTAGCAGCTATCTTTTCAAGTTTTACCAGTGACTTTTTTCTGCGTTTTCGGAATATACTTCCTGCTGGGAAAGATATTTATGATATTCTTCCAAAATAAGACCTTCCAAAGTCTTACGTCCCTCCATTGTGATAGGATGCACAATATCACGGAATACCCCATTATCATCTTTTCGGCTGGGCATGGCAACAAACAATCGTTCGCTTCCCTCGATAACTTTAATATCATGTACCGCCAAATCTTGGTCAATTGTTACCGATACCAATGCTTTTAATTTTCCATCTTCATAAGTTCTCCTGATTCGAATATCTGTTACATTCATATGATTTTCCCTCCTTGTTGATGCTTTTAGTATGGAACAGAGGGAAAAAACTTATGCAATCGTGCAAAATCTCTGCGAATTTTTCAAAAGGTGTTTATTTTATTGCAGCAAAGCAATATAATAAAAGTACCGACTGAATTGTTTGGGGGGCTATTTGTGTGCGGCAGTTATGAAGAAATTTTAAAAAGTAAAAAACATTTTCATTTCATAGGAATCGGTGGGTCAGGCATGTTCCCTCTTGTGCAGATTTTACATCAAAAAGGATGCTATATCACCGGTTCGGATAACAATAAAACTGATACAGTAGAATATGAACGAAATGTACTGGGTATCCCTGTGCATATTGGACATGATCCGGCTAATTTGAGCGGAGCGGACTGCGTTATTTACACAGCTGCCATTTCAAAAGAAAATCCAGAATTAAAAGCAGCTTTTCATTCTGGCGCGCTGGTACTGGAGCGAGCGAAAATGTTGGGGTTGATTTCGCAAGGATATCACAATGCGATTTGTATTTCCGGTACCCATGGAAAAACTACAACCTCTGCTATGATTACACAGATTCTGTTAGGTGCAGGTTTAGATCCTTCCGTGATCATTGGGGGCAAATTGCCCCTGCTGCAAGGAAGTGGGCGTGTTGGAGAAAGTGACTTAATGGTCTGTGAAGCTTGCGAATTCCATGATCATTTTTTGGAATTATCTTCCGACATTTCGGTTATTTTGAATATCGACGCAGATCATTTGGAATACTTTGGTACGTTAGAAAATATTATTCGCTCTTTTCACAGATTTGCAACGCAAACCAGCCGTACCCTGATTGTAAATGGCGATGATGAAAATACCAAAAAAGCAATAGAAGGAGTAAATGGAAAAAAAATCATCACTTTTGGTTCCAGCCAGGAATGCGATTACTATCCAGTAAACATTTCCTATCATCCGGAGGCCAAGACAACCTTTACACTGATGTATCAGAAAAAGAAAATTGCTGATATTGTGTTGTCTATTCCGGGAAAACATAATATCTTAAACGCTGTTGCTGCCTGTGCCGCCTGTTTTGAAATTGGCGCAAAACCAGAAGATATCTCTTTTCACCTGCAAAAATTTCAAGGAGCAGGGCGGCGATTTGAGATTTTGGGAACCAAAAACGGAATTACGATTGCGGATGATTATGCACACCATCCCACCGAGTTGGAAGCTACGCTGAAAGCGGCTAAAGAAATGCATTTCGGTCAAGTATGGGCCGTATTCCAACCTTTTACCTTTTCCCGTACAAAAATTCTTTTCGACGACTTTATCCGGGTACTGCCCATTGCAGACCACGTGATTTTAGCGCCTATTATGGGAGGGCGCGAAGTCAATCAATATGGAATTTCTTCAGAAGATTTAGGGGCCAAAATGCCGCGGACGGTCTGTCTTCCCTCTTTTGAAAGTATTTCGGAATATGCGATGTCTCATGCCCAACCAGGAGATTTAATCATTACACTTGGATGCGGTGATATTAATAAATGTGCTAAAATGATGGTTAATGCGTAAAAGGCTTATCAATTGGAATAATCTTTTTTATCAATCCGGCGAAAGCGGAAATTGTTTTCGCCGGATTTTTCTTTTTGGCAACTTCGCAATGAAAAACGCTACTCTCTACTTGCGTTATACAGCGGATCTTAAAAAAAGAGATTCGTTCTATTTGCCTGATTTAACTGGATTCTCCTGCATATTTATCAAAAATGACAATAAATATTTCACACATCTTACAAATTTATGGAAATTGCTTGACAATGAGTGGGCTTCAGATGGTAAAGTATAATTGTATGAAAAAGTGCTTTTATCTGTTTTGTAAATGAGTTGATAGATACTCCCTCCTTTGATACCAGATTTTTGTACGATTTTTCATCCAATTTTGTATAAGGAGCAAATAATATCAATGTCGACAAAAACACTTCACATAACGGACGAGTCTCAAAGTGTTACTAAAACAATTGTACTATTGGCTTGGCCTGTTTTTTTAGAGCAGATATTTACAACCTTGGTTAGTTACGCAGATACTGCTATGGTGGGCTCCCTTGGAGCTTGGGCTACCGCCTCGGTAACCATCAGCAATCCTCCTATTATGCTTTTAAATGGAATTGTAATGGCATTGGGCGTTGGTATTACCTCTCTGGTCGCCCGGGGAGTTGGTGCAAAAGATCCCCAAACCGTAAAAAAGTTAATGCATCACGCAATTTGGGCAATTATTGTAATCGGTATCCCAATTTGTCTGATTACCACAGCACTGCATCGTATGATTCCTTTATGGATGGGAGCAGGTCCGGATATCCTCGACGCCGCAGCACAATACAACCTGATTATCTCTTTCGGACGGTTCTTTATGGTTGTTTCTATGATGCTCAACTCTGCTTTCCGTGGTTACGGCGATACGAAAACTCCGCTGTTGGTCAATACTGTCATGAATATCGTCAATGTAGTTTTTAATTTTTTACTTATTTACCCAACTCGTGAAATTTCCTTATTTGGATATTCATTCACCGTATATGGTGCAGGTTTAGAGGTAAATGGAGCTGCTATTGCCAGTTCTTTGGGCATGGCCGTAGCGGGACTTATGACTTTATGGGTTGCGTTTTTCCGTAAAAATGAGTATCAAATTCATATGAAAAACGGCTGGAAAATCGACAAAGCACTGACAAAACAAATTTTTGGAATCAGTTTTCCCTCTATGTTGGAGCGAATTTTTATGTCATCTTCCGGCGTATTTGTTACCAGCAGCATTGCCGCATTGGGAACTGCCAATGTAGCCGCAAACAGCTTATGCTTAACCGCAGAATCTCTTTCTTATATGCCTGCTTTTGCCTTTCAAACAGCGGTAACTACCTTGGTAGGCCAATCATTGGGAGCAAAAAAGCCGACGCTTGCAGAAAAATTTGTACGACAGACATTATTTATGGGAGTTGTTGCAATGGCATTTACCGGTACTGGCCTTTTTGTTTTTTCCAATCAATTGATTGGTGTTTTTACGCCTGACGCCGATGTCATTGCCTTGGCCGCCCATTGTCTGCGGCTGGTAGCATTTATGCAGATTCCTCAAGTTGCTGCTTGGATTTTTTCCGGTGTACTGAGAGGTGCTGGAGATACCAAATTTAACTTTTATATTACTGCTGCCACCAACTGGGGGATTCGAACCCTATGGTCTGTTTTGGCTATTCGCGTCTTTCATCTTGGTCTGTTTTCAACCCAAGTCGTTATGTTGGTAGAAATTATTGTACGGTTATTTTTGCTCTATTTGCGTTACCGCACCGGTAAATGGAAATATGTACTGGATCGGTAAGATACAAATTTTTTCAAATACGCTCTTGTTAAAAAATAGGACCAATATGCTTTTGGCATACCGGTCCTATTTTTTTCATGAATTTTGCTCCTATGTAAATCTAACAGGAGCAGAGTCTTCTCCATGCAGCCCAAAACTGATGGAAAGAGCCTGATCAATTTGTGACATAGAAGCAGTATCCAGTTTTCCCATTTTTTCTTTCAATCTTTTTTTATCAATGGTACGTACCTGTTCCAGCAGCACCACTGAATCTTTCGATAATCCACAATCTTGTGAATGAAGTGCGATATGAGTAGGCAGTTTGGATTTGTCTTTTTGACTGGTGATTGCAGCAGCAATCACTGTGGGGCTATACTTATTACCGACATCGTTCTGAACGATTAAAACCGGTCGGATTCCCCCCTGCTCCGATCCTACTACCGGACTCAAATCCGCATAGTAAATGTCGCCTCGTTTTACGGTCAAGAAAATCACACTCCGCATGTTTTTCGTTTTTCCTAAAGCCCTAAGGTAATTTTAGTATGCGCCAGATAACAGGGGATTAATCAAAAACACATACAAAAATCGGCTTCTGTATATTATATTTTCAAACGGAGTATTTTGACAAAAGAAGCATTTTTTCGTGAAGCAAACAAGGACAGCAGAATCTGCTGTCCTTGTTTGCTTATGAGGACGTAATCTCAGAAAACGTAGCCTCAAAATCTTTGTTTGGAATAGAAAGCGCAGATAGGTACCCTGTATTTGCATCCATCGTTAATGTAAAGGCATCTCCCTTTTCTTTTAAATTTCCTTTTGCTTCCAACATTGCTCCATTAAAGGATACTTCTATGTCCTCTCCTTGACAAAACTGTATTACCGCTTCGACCAAAAGCTTTCCGACAGCAGCTTGAGGAATGGCGTCCGGCTGATAACTTCCAATCAAATCACGGTATTCAATCGTAATCTGGTCAGGGTCGAACAAAAGAACCATTCCTTGCAGTACTTCTGGCGCTTGAAACTCTAAACGGAAGTTTTGATCCGTCTCCTTAGACAAAATAGCCTCTGTATTCAAATCCCCATACTGTATTGAAACCGCTGTTTGAAAAGGCTGCTTCACCTGCATTGGTACCTGAGGAGCTCTGATTATTTTCTCCCCACAACCTGTTAAGAACAAAAGCATTATAGTTATATAGATACACAAACGCAGGCGAGGTTTCATAAACGCACCTTCTTCTCGAATTTTATAGACTATGTTCAACAAAAATCCTGGATAAATCTACTAAGATATCGCTGGGCAGCATACTATATTGTGATAGACGAGCTGCACACAGATCTGCCGCCAGCCCATGCAGGTACACTGCACAAACTGCACTTTTCAAAGGCGCTATACCCTGTGCACAAAAACCCGCAATCATGCCGGCCAACAAATCTCCACTTCCACCTTTTGCCAATCCTGCATTGCCTGTCTGATTGACAAAAAAGGTCCCACCTGGCTCAAAAATTGTGGTTACACTATCTTTTAAAACGACAATAACATGATATTTTTGGCTGAAATTTTTTAGCTTTTCAATTCGATTTTTTCTCAGTTCTGTAATAGTGACTCCCAATAATCTGGCCATTTCGCCCATGTGTGGCGTCAGAATCACCGGACATTTTGCTTGATGTAATATTTCTATGCGGCTACACAGGTTATTTATACCATCCGCATCTATTACAACAGGGCACGGCGTATTTTGAAGGATTTGTTCCAATAGAGAAAAAAGAGTATCTTTTTTCCCAATGCCACACCCGATCAAACAAGCGTTCTCTTTTTTCAATACTTCTAAAATACGCGGAATATTGTTGCTATGCATCGTACCATCTGTATCTAAAGAGAACGGAAGAGTCATCGCTTCTGGCAGACGCACTGTGAGAGGTACCAATACCGAAGCCGGCGCAGCCACTGTTAACAGTCCGGTACCAACTCGTGCAGCGCCCAAAGCAGAAAGAACTGCCGCCCCAGAAAAACCTGTGCTTCCACAGATATGAAGCAAACGACCATAATCTCCTTTGTGAGAATCTTCTTCTCTTTTGGGGAGCGCAGAAAAAACATCTTCTTCTATCAAAATTCCATCTTCCAGCACTTTTTCACCTAAATCCTCCGGAATGCCAATGGAAGTGACGAAAAGCTCTCCCAAATATTGTTTTGCAGGATAATACAACATACCTGCTTTAACCTGATGAAAAGCAATGGTAAAATCCCCATGCACAGCCCCTTCCGCAACCGTACCATCCAAAGCAGAAACACCACTGGGAATATCCAGGCAAAAAATGGCTGATACCGCCTGGTTTATCTGTTCAAACAAAGGGCGTAAGTCTGCAGGGATTTCTCCGCGAAAACCGGTACCAAAAATGCCGTCGACAATTAGATCTGCTGCGGCGATTTTCTGCGCAACTGTCGTTTCGTCCGAGCCAAAAGGCAACACTTCTACCCCCAAACGTAAAAGTTGATCCAACATTTCTTTACTTTCCGGGGTCGTCGGCAGAGAGCTCGCAAGAATAACGGAAACAATCCCTTCTCGTTCGAAAAGTTTACGGGCCACTACAAACGCGTCGCCGCCGTTATTTCCTTTTCCAGCAATGACTACACAATTTCGTCCGCGTATATCTGCCTTTTTTCGTATGAATGCAGCTGCTGCGCTCCCAGCGTTTTCCATAAGGCGCAAATAATCTATCCCGGCATCATTACTGGCCTTTTCGATTTCTTTCATCCGTTGAACGGTCACTATTCCTGTCATATGGCACCAACCTTTCTTTTTTTGGATAAAGAAGCCCTCGTTTATGAAAACGAGGGCTTTACTGATTCTTTTCTATATTTATGCTACTGCATACGTCCAAAAAGCTCCTGATACATGTGACGCGGAATTTGTTCTTTTATTCCCGCCAGCAAACGTTCCGACCCGTTAAAGACCACCAAACTATTTCCCTCGTTGGAACCTTTGGCGACAAAATACCATAAATTTTCTGATTTACGACTGTTACATGCAAAATATATTTTTTCATATTGCTTTTGCGTATGCTCTTCCGGATGATATTGTCCAAAATCGTCAAAATTTTTGCAAGAGGTGGAAATTAAACGTTTTCTAGTGCGTTTTGCAATGATTTTATCCACATCGAATGTATCATTTGTCAATGAGTATTCAAATTCAATCGAACGGCGGGAGATAAAGAAATAACCAAAATAAATAGAGAGTCCAGCCAAGACCCAGCAAAACGGGAAAAACATACCCAAAAAAAGAAAACCAACAGCGAGGGCCAAACACAACACCAGAATAGCTATAATCTTCAGCCAATCCAGCGGCTCTTTTTTCTTTTTTACAATTTCTTCAATAAAAACATCCCGAACCATCGTACTTCTCCTTATGTACTATAAATTCTATCATGGAACTAAATTTATAGTAATTATATCATATAAATATAAAAAAACAATGATCTATCTGATGCTTTTAGTCAATTTTTATGATCATAAAAACTTTTCCTTGCTTTTTTCTTTTATATATGCTATGTTTAATTGAAATCGAATAACGCTGAGACTGGGAAAGTAGAAATTAAAAAACACATCAGAGAGGGACTGTCACCGGCTGTAAGCAGTCCTGTGGAATTGATTTTGAAGTTCGCCCATGAGCGGCGGCGCTGAACAAATAGTAGGTGCCGACGGTAGCTACCGTTATCAAGCGTCGAGTGTTTGCCAAAAGGCAAAAATTTGGGTGGTACCGCGGAATGATTTTAGCTTTCGTCCCTTTTGTTGTGGGAGGAAAGCTTTTTTCTTTGTGTATTCCCCTTTATCGATGTCTGAATGGTACAAATCTTTCGATTGTTGGATTTGTCTAAAACTAAACTGAGGTGAATAAAATGAAAGCTGCATTGGAAGCCATCCGGCAAAAGATTGTCGTTGAGCTGCAGGAAGCTCACGATATGCAAACGCTGGAAAATATCCGCGTAAAATTCCTCGGCAAAAAGGGGGAACTGACTGCTATTTTAAAGCAAATGGGGAAACTTTCTGCTGAGGAACGGCCAGTGATCGGTCAACTGGCGAACGAGATCCGTGCTTTTATGGAAGATCATATTGCTACTCGGACAGCACAGCTGAAAAATGAATTGACACAGCAAAAACTCAAAGCGGAAAAGCTGGATGTAACGCTGCCCGGAAAGAAAAATCCCTTGGGAAAAAAGCATCCGCTGAATATTGTATTGGATGAAATCAAAGAGATCTTTCTGGGAATGGGATTCAGTGTTGCCACTGGCCCGGAGGTTGAGTTGGACTACTACAACTTTGAAGCATTAAATATGCCCAAAGATCACCCGGCCAGAGACACACAGGATACTTTTTATGTTTCTGATAATGTAGTACTTCGTACGCAAACTTCTCCCATGCAGGTTCGCGTGATGGAAAAACAAAATCCCCCCATCCGCATTATTGCACCTGGCCGTGTTTACCGTTCTGACGCCGTCGACGCTACCCACTCCCCTTTGTTTCACCAAATCGAGGGTTTGGTTGTAGACAAAGGCATTACGATGGCAGACTTGAAAGGTACGCTGGAGATCTTTGTAAAGCGCTTGTACGGAGAAGACTCCGTCGTTCGTTTCCGCCCTCACCATTTCCCTTTTACAGAGCCTTCTGCCGAACTGGACTGCATGTGCTTTAACTGCCATGGTGAAGGTTGCCGGCTGTGTAAAGGAGAGGGTTGGATTGAAATTTTAGGATGTGGTATGGTGCATCCCAAAGTCTTGTCCAACTGCGGCATTGACCCGGAAATTTACAGCGGTTTTGCGTTTGGAATGGGGCTGGAACGTCTCGTTATGCGCCGCTTTAATATCGATGATATGCGATTGTTATATGAAAACGATCTTCGGTTTTTGAATCAATTCTAAGGAGGGAAAACCATGAACTTATCAATGAAATGGCTTTCTGATTTCGTAAAGCTGAAAGTAGAACCCCGAGAGTTCTCCGAAAAGATGTCTTTGTCCGGCTCAAAGGTAGAAGGCTGGGAGATCGAAGGTGCGGAAATAAAAAATGTTGTTGTTGGAAAAATCCTCTCGATTGAGCCGCACCCAGACGCGGACAAGCTGGTTATTTGCCAGGTGGATGTCGGGGAAAACGAACCGATTCAAATTGTAACTGGGGCTACCAATGTGTTTCCGGGTGCTGTCGTACCAGTGGCCAAAGACAAATCAGTGTTGCCCGGTGGGAAAGAAATCCGAAAGGGCAAATTACGCGGAGTTGTTTCCAACGGAATGCTCTGTTCTTTAGGCGAGTTAGGTTTGACCGTTCATGATTTCCCCTATGCAATTGAAGACGGTATTTTTATCATTGAGGAAGATTGTCAAGTTGGTCAGGATATTTGTTCTGCAATCGGGTTAAATGATACCAGTGTAGAATTCGAAATCACTCCTAATCGGCCGGATTGTCTTTCGGTAATCGGTTTGGCTCGTGAGGTGGCGGTTACTTTCGGTAAAGAACTCACTTTACATGAACCGAAAATACAGCACGAGACCGGCGATATTCACAAAATGCTATCAGTCACCGTACAAAATCCGCATCTGTGCCAGCGTTATGTTGCCAGGATGGTTAAAAATATCAAAATCGGGCCTTCTCCCCTTTGGATGCGAGAACGTCTGCGCGCAAGCGGTGTACGCCCTATCAACAACATCGTTGACATTACCAACTATGTCATGCTGGAATATGGACATCCGATGCATGCTTTTGATTACAAATACGTAAAAGACGGAAAAATTATCGTACGAAATGCTCAAGATGACGAGACGATCATGACGCTGGACGGTGTAGAACGCAAGTTATCTCCGGAAATGCTGGTGATTTGCGACGAAGAAAAACCGTCTGCCGTAGCTGGTGTTATGGGTGGAGAATACAGCGGGATTATGGACGATACGGATACCATTGTGTTTGAATCTGCATGTTTTTTGGGCTCCTCCATTCGTACTACCGCCAGAAAACTGGGCATGCGTACCGAAAGTTCTGCCCGTTTCGAAAAAGGGTTGGACAGCGAAACCTGTATTCCTGCTGTGATGCGCGCTTGTGAACTAGTAGAACTGCTTGGCGCAGGCGAGGTGATCCAAGGAGTGATTGATGTAGATAATGCGGGTTATAAGCCTACTCAAATCACATTAAATCCTCAGTGGATCAATGAATTTATCGGCATCAATGCCAGCCGGGACGAAATGGTCTCCATTTTGGAACAGTTAGGGTGCCGCATGAATGGTGATACGATCATTGTTCCCTCTTTCCGCAAAGATCTGGAGCATAAGGCGGATATTGCAGAAGAAATTGCCAGATTCCATGGTTATGATAAAATTCCTTCCACTGCTATCAGAGGAACTGCACAAGGCGCCTTGACCGAATATCAAAAATTTGAACGTACTGTTTCTGAAACACTTTTGGCGCAGGGCTGCTATGAAATTTCTACCTATTCTTTTATCAGCCCTAAATATTATGATAAAATCTGCCTCCCGGCCGATAGCGCGCTGCGTAAATCAGTGGTTATTTTAAATCCTTTGGGAGAAGACACCAGCGTTATGCGCACTATCGTTGTGCCGTCTATGATGGAGGTTTTATCTCGAAATTACAATAATCGAAATGCTTCTGCCAGCTTGTATGAATTGGCTAATGAGTATATTCCAGTAGAAGGACAGGAACTTCCGGATGAAAAACCGGTCATTACCATTGGTCAGTACGGCGAATCTCATGACTTTTTCTCGTTAAAAGGAATTATTGAAAATCTGTTATCCGTCCTGGGCATTACGGATCTGACCGTCCAGGCAGAAAGTGAAATTCCTTATTATCATCCAGGCCGCTGTGCAAAAATTTTTACTGGTGAAACAGAGCTGGGCACTTTGGGAGAAATTCATCCGCAGGTAGCAGAAAATTATGGCGTAGACACGCGGGTTTACGTTGCACGGCTTAGTTGCGACGCCCTATTCCAAGCACGATGCAACGAAAAAGAATATCATCCGCTGCCTAAATTCCCTGCGATTATCCGTGATTTGGCTTTGCTGTGTGACGATAAATTGCCGGTACAATCCATTGAAAAGGCAATTCGTTCTGGTGCAGGAAACCTTTTAGAACAGGCCGAGTTATTCGATATCTATAAAGGCAAACAGATTCCCGACGGGAAAAAGAGTGTTGCTTACAATATTACAATGCGTTCTGCCGATCGAACTTTAACGGACGAAGACATTGAAAAGGCAATGAATAGAATGCTGAAGAATCTGTCTGATTTGGGAGTTTCTATTCGTGGATAGTAACCAAATATATGGAAAAATGTTTGCTGATTCTCACTCTTGTTATTTTACTGCGTTTGGTGTATGCTAATAACATAGTTGACAGAAATTAGAAATATGAAAGAATGGAGGGTGTTTTATGCACGAACCTACAATTTCCTTCTCAATCCATGAGGATAAAGAGAAAGAAATGAAAGAAATTCTGACGGCAGTGTATGATGCGCTCCGCCAAAAAGGGTATAACCCTATTAATCAAATTGTAGGATATATTTTGTCAGAAGATCCTACCTACATTACAACCCACAATAATGCTCGCAGCCTTATTCGCAGAATTGACCGTGATGAATTACTGCAAATTTTAGTAAAATCTTATTTGAATGATTGAGAATGTGCCGTCGGATTGAAGCATCCGGCGGCCATTTTTCAGCAATTCTTTAATCTCCCTTATCACCTCTTCAACTTTCTGTTTACTTACCATAAAATTTGTGGTATACTTTTAATAGAATCTATATTTATAGTATGGAGCTTTCAGCTCCATTTCTTGTTGTAAGGAGGTTTTGACCTATGAGCGATAAAAAAGAGAAATTTTTGATGTATAAGGGTAAGCCCTTGGTCCGCTCCGGTAATACACTATATTATGGTGATATGAGTGATCCTTATGTTATTCTGATGCAGATTGCATCTACCCAACCTGGCTATGATATGGATATGGCACAAAAAATCTCCATTCAGCTTTTAGCCACTGACACAAATCTACGGCCGAAAGAAAGAATTATTCGTAAAAGCGAAAAGATTGGGCTTTACAATGCATTGGACATTGGAAGTATTTGGTTGGATCGTGCTCTTTCTGGTACTATGTAAAGGATGCTGTATTTCTAATCCAATAAAAAAGAGACGGACAATGTCCGTCTCTTTTTTATTGGATTCTTTACTTAATCGAAACATCTATTACTCAAAATTACTTCTTTTTTCATATGCCTCTTTTGATATCCGGAAAATATTTTCTGCGCTGAGTCCATACAAATCCAACATTTTTTCAGCAGGCCCTGAACTGCCAAACTCGTCATTTACGCCAATACGTACAACCGGAACCGGACATTCCTCGCACACAGCAGCACAAACTGCCTCTCCAAGGCCCCCAATCACACTGTGCTCCTCTGCTGTAATAATCAGTCTTGTTTCTTTTGCCGCCTGAAAAACTAAATTTTTGTCTAAAGGCTTAATTGTATGGATATTTAATACTCGTGCAGAAATCCCCTGCATTTCCAAAGCTTTTGCAGCCTCCAAAGCTTTGGAAACCATCAGACCTGTGGCAATGATCGTTAAATCTTTTCCGTCACGCAATACAACACCTTTACCAATCTCAAAATGATAGTCTTGCGGATCATTTACATCCTCAACTGCTAAACGCCCCAAACGCATATAAACTGGTCCTTCGTACTTTGCAGCAGCTTTCACTGCCTCTCGCGTTTCTAAATCATCTGCCGGGCTGATGACCACCATTCCAGGAATGGTCCGCATCAATCCAATGTCCTCGCAGCACTGATGTGTAGCCCCATCTTCTCCCACAGAAATGCCTGCATGGGTTGCACAAATTTTAACGTTGAGATGAGGATACCCCACAGAATTTCGAATCTGTTCAAATGCACGTCCCGCAGCAAACATAGCAAAAGATGATGCAAATGGAATTTTCCCTGCCGCTGCAAGACCAGCGGCAATTCCTATCATATTCCCTTCCGCAATACCGCAGTCAAAAAAACGATCCGGCGCTTTTTTCTGAAATAATTCCGTTTTGGTAGATTTGGAAAGATCTGCATCTAAAACAACAACATCCTTATTTTCATCTGCCAAAAGAGCTAAAGCTTCTCCATAACTTTCTCGGGTAGCTTTTTTATTGGCCATTTGGAACATCCTTTCTTTTCCAGAAGTTTTCAAAAAATCCCTCATATGCTATTCGAGACCGGAAAGAACCCTTTCAATATCCGCTACCGCCGTTTTATACTGATCCTCATTCGGAGCGGCACCGTGCCACGCTACATTATCCGACATAAAGGAAACACCTTTTCCCTTGATTGTTTTGGCAATAATTGCCGCAGGCTTACCTTTCGTTTGTTTTGCCTCATCGAAAGCAGCGGCCAACGCTTCAAAATCATGACCGTCCACTTCGATCGTGTGGAATCCAAAAGCCGCAAATTTTTCTGCAATCGGATAAGGAGAACAAATTTCACCAACTCGGCCATCTATTTGCAATCCGTTATTATCCACAATCAGGCAAAGATTATCCAATTTACGATGTCCCGCAAACATGGCTGCCTCCCAAATTTGCCCTTCCTGAATCTCGCCATCTCCACAAACTGCATAAACACGATAATCTTTCTGCTCCAACTTTGCTGCAAGCGCCATTCCACAGGCAGCAGAAAATCCCTGCCCCAATGAACCGGTAGACATATCAATGCCGGGAATATGTTTCATATCCGGATGACCTTGCAACATAGCACCTGGATGCCGGAATTTTTTCAACTCATCCCAAGGGAAAAAACCTTTTAAGGCCAATGCCGCATACAATGCCGGACAAGTATGCCCCTTGGAAAGAACAAAACGATCCCTCTCCGGCCACTGAGGGTTTTGGGGATCCACGCGCAATTCTTTAAAATACAAATAGGTCAAAATATCCGCCACCGACAGCGATCCGCCCGGATGACCGGATTTACCGGAGTAAACCGCCTCCAATGCGCCCAAGCGTACTTTGCAGGCAATTTTTTGTAGCTGATGTTTGAAAGACGCTTCCATCGTAAATGCCTCCTCCGAAATTATAAACATTCAATATATTCGATTAAGTCCGCCACTGCCCCATGTGCACAGGGACCAACCACCATGTCGCACATATCGACGATATCTTTTGCGCCATCGCCTACGGCCACCGAAGTGCCCGCAGCTTTGAGCATATCTATGTCATTATAAAAGTCCCCAATTGCATAAGTATCGCGGATATCTACCCCCATTACCCGGGCCAGCTTGCGCAGGCCTTCTCCTTTATCCACACCCTCAGCCATCATTTCACAGAATACTGCACTGGAATTGGTGTAATATGTTCCCGGCAGAGGATGTTCATTCATCCATTGATGCAATTCATCCATTTTTTCAGGCGCCCGCACGAATAAAATTTTGAACCAGTCCTGTCCAATTTCATCAATGTTACACACTTGCTGGCAACGCAAATGTGCTTTCTGTATTTCCATGCTCTCTGGTGAAGAGATTGCCCGAAAAGCATCTTCCATTGACACAGCAACCGCCATATCAGGAAAAACTTTACATGCTTCCTTGATATATGAATTCGCCGTCCGCGGTACAAAAGTCCTTTCCATCACAGTTTTTGTTGTACAGTCATAAATGTATGCGCCATTGTTTTGTGCAGAAGGAACATTGATTCCAAGTGTTTTGTATAGTTCTGCACAATGATAATGCGAACGACCAGTTGCAAAAGTAAATTTTCCGCCCTTTTGCTGAAAACGGTGGATCGCTTCTAAATTTCGCTTGGGAATTTCCCCATCATGGGGAAGTAAGGTATCGTCAATGTCAGTTACGATCAAGTAATGAGACAAGGATTTCTCCAAAACTGTTCCTCCTAGAAAATCTATTTTTGCGGTAATGTCGCTAAAAAACGAATAAAATATTCCGGCAGCAGGCTGTCAAACTCCATATATTCCTTTGTTGACGGATGGATAAATCCGATTTTTTTTGCATGTAGACATTGGCCCTGTAATGTTCCAATAATCTTTTTCGGGCCATATACTGGATCTCCTGCAATAGGATGACCAACATAAGCCATATGAACGCGTATCTGATGCGTGCGGCCAGTTTCCAACTGACAGCGGATATGGGAAAAATCCCGATATTCTTCTAGCACCTCATAATGCGTGATTGCTTTTTTGGAGTGTTCATAAGTCACCGACATTTTTTTGCGGTCGCTTTTGCTTCGTCCAATAGGGGCATCCACAGTTCCCGATTCTTGTCGGAGTCGCCCATATACGACGGCTTCATATTCCCGTGTAAAGCTATGTTCTTGAATTTGTGCCGCTAATGATTGATGTGCAAAATCGTTCTTGGCCACCATCAAAAGTCCACTCGTGTCCTTGTCAATACGATGAACGATACCTGGACGAATCACGCCATTGATTCCCGAAAGCCTTCCCTGACAATGATACAGCAGTCCATTTACCAGGGTACCACTGTAATTGCCAGGCGCAGGATGAACTACCATCCCTTTGGGTTTATTTACAATCAATAAATCGTCGTCTTCATAGACAATATTCAAAGGAATTGCCTCTGGTTTTGCCGTATCATCTACGGGTTCCGGAACACACAAGAAAACCGAATCGCCTGTTTTTACTTTAGCGCTTTTGGAAACTGGCTTACCGTTGATAAGGACTTCACCCTTGTCAATACTTTTCTGCAGAAAAGAGCGGGTATATTCGGGTACCGTTTTCTGTAAAAAAAGGTCAACACGAAAACCATCCTGTTCTGGCAAAACAGAAAAATACAGCTCTTTTCCTGCATTCATTTCTCTTTCCCTTTCGGCGGCTGTATTTCCACTTTTCCCTGTTTTTTTTCATTCCAAAACACATATCCCGCAATGACAAAAATTCCTACAACTACGCAGCAATCAGCAAAATTGAATACAGGATAATGAATCCAGCAAAAATCCAAGTAGTCTACTACAAAACCTCTAAAAATTCGGTCGATAAGATTGCCAATTCCCCCAGCGGCAACCACTCCTACCATCCAAGGAAGAAATCGACCGGGAATTTTTTTTAGCAATAACAGAATCAGTAAACCTGTTAAAACAACCGAAGTTACTAAAATCAAAAAAAATTGTTTTCCCTGTAAGATCCCTCCGGCTGCTCCAAAATTTTCTACATAAGTCAAATGAAATTTCCCGCTTACCAACGGTATCGTTCCAATCGGCTGCAGATAAATGACAGCCCAATATTTAAAAAGCTGATCTAGCCCTATTAATACCGCCATCATACCCAAAATTCCGATAATCAAATACGTTCCTCCCAAATAACAGCAAAATAAAGCGCCTCTCAGTTGTAAAGGCTATGATCAGCACACATTTTTCAGCAAATCATAATACCCCGCCATCTGTGAAAAATGGCTATTTTCCAACTCAAAAAAGGCGCAATTTTTATAAAACAGAGTGTCAGAACAAGGAAAGCCTTTATTCTTTTTTCGATACGATGAAAAGGAAAGCTGTCTTTTTTGTAATATTTTCATTTTGCTTTCCCTCATTTCAGTCTGGATTGGTTTTGCTGGACTTATCGATCTCTCTTTAAATCGTATCCCGCACCAAACTTCAATGGTCCAAAACGGGACTCCCGTTCTTCTGCGACAGGCTCTTCTTCAGGGACAGCAGACTCTTCCTGAATAGAAATGGTTTCGTCTTCTAAATCCGGCATTTTTTCCTCTTTTGGATATACTTCCTGCTCTGCGGAAGCTTTTTCTTTCTGGCCGGAAGGCGCCGATTCTTCTGGCTTGGTATTTTCCGGCAGAGAACTGATGAGTTCCAAATGGTTTTTATACAATGCTAGCAACTGATTTTTAAAAGTTGCAACTTCTTTTTGCAGATGAGAAAGATTCATTTTCTCTCGTTCTGCCCGCGTCTGAATACTGTCAATTACTTTTGCGGACTGGGCATTTGCATCTGCAATAATTTCATCTGCCTGCCGTTGTGCATCTTTTACGATAGAAGATCCCAGTTTACGTGCATCAAGGATTGCAGCACGCATATTATCTTCATCCGCACGGTATTCTTCTATTTTTTCCGCCAATACTTCCAGCTTTCGTTCCATTTGAATCTTTTCATTCTGGAGCTTATCAAAAGCAGCCGAAAGTTCTTGCAGATAATCATCTACCTCATCGCTTCGATATCCAAAAGCTGACTTTTCAAATTTTTTTTCGAGTATCTCCTGTGCATTCAGCATGTTCCCCACTCCTTACTGATAATGTCCCGCTGCAATGTGCAACCGGCCTTTTTTGGTAACGCCGTCAAAAGCATCGATAATATATTTTCCATATCCTCGGATGGATATTTGGCTTTTTTCTTCTACCCGACCGGCCACATCCGTCCGGATTTGCCCATCTACTTTGACCAATTCCTGATGAATCAACTCTTGTGCTTTATCTCTGGAAAGACGAGTCAAAAAGGATATAACCGCATCCAATCGCTGGCTATGAACCGTTCCGGATAAAGATACCAAAACTGGTCGGACTGCTTCTAATTCCTGTGCTCCCCGGGATATGGAGACTCCTACACGCCCCACTTTTTTCATTTCATTTAAAATGGGAGGAACAGCCTGGTTTAAAACAAAAAACACCGCAAATCCATTACCGACCAAAATATCTCCTATCATTTCCCGGGAAATGCGAAGACCCATTAAAGAACCTAAAAAATCCCTATGGGAAAGCTTGTCCTGCTCTCGAAATCGGGCAGTAAGTGGTTCTAGTGGAAACAAAGACGGCAATTGCTCATCTATCTCTACATAATCTGGAAAAAATCCTGCTACTTTTCGCTCTGCCTCTTGAAATCCCCCATAAAGCTGCCAAGAAAAAAATCTGGCAGAAGCCGCCACTGATTTTAAAATCTCCTGCTGACGAATATCTAAAAATCCAATGAATTTCATTTGATTTTTTAAACGAGATGCATTTATGGCATCTTGAAAGCGCGACTGTAAGATTTTTTCCTCTCCTGATAACTGTGGTAAGTGTATCATTTAAAAAAATACACCGCTATTCTCTAATTCATCTAACAAGTCCCCCATAATATCTACATTATAAGGAGTGATAATATAAGTACTGTTAGCTACTCGTTGAATCTGGCCATTATTTGCATAAGCGACACCACTAAGAAAGTCAATCAGGCGGCGGGAGACATCCTTGCTGGTCTGCTCCAGATTCAAAACGACCGTCCGCTTTGCGTTTAAATGATCCGCAATCGAACGAGCGTCATCAAACCGTTCTGGTTTTACCAGTACCACTGCCAGCTGAGTTGTCGCATGGATATTTACAACCTTGTTTCTTCTGGAACTTTGTTCCGGCTGCACTGTTACACCGGTATTGGAGGTTCCTTCATGAGCCAGGAACTCTTCTTCCTCCTCATATTCTTCTTCCTCCGGATAATCAAACAATCTTCTGATGCTATCCATTAAACTCATGTTGTTTCCTCCTGTTTATTTTCGTTTCCCAAATAAAACCGTGCCAAGTCGGACGATATTGGCCCCGCAGGCAATCGCAGTTTCAAAATCTCCGGACATTCCCATTGACAAAAATCGCACATTACTATTATCTATTTTTTTGGCCTGCATGTCAAGAAACAGATGATGCATCTTGGAAAAATAATATCTATTCTCTTCCTCATTTCCGCCAGCCGGAGGAATTGCCATCAAACCGGATAAACACAAATGCGGAAGAGCGGTTATCTCTTTTACCAGCTCCGGCAGATTCTCCAGTAAAACACCGGATTTTCCTTCTTCTGCTCCAATATTTACCTCCAGCAGAACGTCTATTTTTTTATTCGCGATTCCACATCGTTTCTCAATCTCTTTTGCGAGTGACACCCGATCAACCGATTCAATCATGTCCACTTTATCAACAATATACTTGACTTTATTGGTCTGTAATCGGCCAATAAAATGAATGGAACAATCTTTACGACGATAGAAAGGGTATTTTTCCAAATATTCCTGAACTCTGTTTTCCCCTAAAAGGGTCAATCCGCAACCGATGGCTTGATTGACACGCTGAGCCGGAACCGTTTTCGTTACTGCCATAATCGCAATATCCTTTTCCAAACGGCCGCTTTTTTCCGCTGCCAATCCAACTCGTTCTCGAATCTCTCGAATATTTTCCTGCAAATCCAAATCAGGAATTGATAGATTTTCCCTCATACAAATCGGTCCCTTCTGTTACGATATCATCATAAAGCTGCACCAATTCTTCATCATTGCTATCAATGCGGCTGATAAAAAAGCCTACATCATCATAAATGATATCCACTTTTTTAAATTCCAACGCCTGATTGACTACAACATAGACACCCTGCAATCCATCTTGAAACCGGAGGGCTTTATAGGGAATTTTCAATCCTTTATAAGTTCCCAATTCAATCCGGACAGAATCGTTGCGTAAACGGGAAATATTCTGAGACATATAGTCACAAGAAAAAATAACAGCTGTCTTTTCTGAAGTATCATCCTGTATCAGCTGCGTGACCGTCCCCGGTACGGCCTCAGAAGTAGAAGAACCAAAATAAAGGGAAGCGGTGGTTCCAACCGAAAATCTTTTTGCATCCTCAGCATGAACCAAGGCAGCATAATACCAAGTATATCCCAGTATCACTTTACCTGAATAGGATCGATTTTGTTCATATCTGGTTCCTGCCAGATCTTCCAGCTGTGATACTGTCGTATCTGACAGCAAAGCGGTGGTAACAATGCCAGAAGCGGTATCACAATAGCTACCAAAATAGCCATAAGCCGGTGAGATCAACTGATTCACATCAGTTGACAGCTGATTTTGCAAAGTTGCCTTCTCATTTTCCAGCTGACTGATTTTATTGGAAAAATCCGTTACATCCCGAATGGCAATGGCTTTTTTGTTCAGTACATCCTGCAGACTATTGCAGACTTGTTCTGCATTTTGCAGATCGCCGGACCTGTTAAGCGAAATTAAATTGCCAATCTGCTCTTCTATCTCGGCTGAAATAGAGGACACATTTACCACGCTGTCGGCTGTCTTTTGGATGCTGGTAAGTCGTGCAATCTCATCTTCCAATTCTTCTACTCGATGCTGATTCTGCACATTTTCCCGACTGTTATAGACTTCTGCCACCGGCGTGCCAGTAATCACCCGGACACCATCATCATAAAAATAGCTGACCACACCGGAAGTGACTCCTTCTACCGGAATTTCATCGCGGATAACAATTCCCTGCGCATATACCGTTTCATCAATCGTATATTGCTGCACAGGCTCTGTTTTAATCGGAGAATACATGTAACGGTAAACCTGATATCCGACATATACCACTAAAAAAAACGATAATACAACTGCAAGGATTTTTCCGCTCAGATTGTTCATGGACTTTATCGATCTCCTTCTTCATCTCGGTCGGAAGAATCTAAAATACTGATAGACTTTACAGGAATAATCGTAGAGATTGCATGCTTATAAACCAAATTCTGTTTTCCGTCAGAATCCAAAATGACTACATAGGAATCAAATCCTTTTACAATTCCTTTAAATTGAAATCCGTTGGTCAGAAAAATCGTCACGGCAATTTTTTCTCTTCTCGCCTGGTTCAAAAAAACGTCCTGCAAATTCATACTTTTGTTCATATTTCTCGATCCTTTCAAATTCTAAAATCAGATGAAATAAAATCATTTAAAATCAGCAGGTATTTCCAGCTGATTTCTAACCAGCGCCAGTGCTTGTCCAATAAGACTATTATAATCTTCATAATCGTCAATGTAAAGCCAATTTACCCTTTCATCCCGTCGAAACCAGGTCAACTGCCGTTTGGCATATCGTCTCGATTCCTGCTGCACACGGGAAATAGCATCTGCAAGGGTACCATTTCCTTGCAGGTAATCAAAAAATTCTTTATATCCGATTGCCTGTGCCGCCGTTTGAGAATAACCTTTTTGAATCAATTCCTGAATTTCTTTTAACAGGCCGTTTTCCATCATTTTCTCCACTCTTTGATCAATTCGATGATACAAAGCTTTTCGGTCGCGGTAATTAAGCCCGATGATACAACTGCGATATGGAGACCCCTGCTGCCGTGATGCTTTTTGATGCTCGGACATGGGAATACCTGTAAGGCGGTATGCTTCAATACCGCGAATAATACGCCCTAAATTATTTGGATGAAGCCCCCGCGCCAACTGTGGATCAAAACTTGCGAGCATGTCCAAAAGGTATTGATTCCCTTTTTGCGCCGCTGTTTGCTGCAATTCCTGCCTTAGCCTTGGATCACTTTTTGTATCAAAAAAAGTGATGTTGTCAAGTAAGGAACTTACATATAGGCCCGTACCACCGGCTAAAATCGGGAGTTTTTCTCTATTGCAAATATCCAAAATTCTTTCTCTAGCCAATTTTACATATTCCGCCACACTGAAATCCTGGTCGGGATTCAAAAATTGCAGGAGATGGTGTGGGACGTCGCCCATTTCCTTTTTCGTCGGAACAGCAGTCCCTATCGACATGTAGCGATAAATTTGTTTGGAATCCGCTGATACAACTTCTCCGTTGCAAAAACGAGCCAGCTCCACTGCCAAAGCACTTTTCCCCGATGCCGTAGGTCCCACAACTGCTACAAGCGGAATAAGAGGCGCTGTCTTTGACATATCAAATCCTCCCAAACTGTTTTTCAATTTCTTTCTTGGTAAGGAATACCGCCACCGGACGGCCGTGTGGACAATGAAACACTGTTCCATCTTCCTGCATCAGTTTCAAGATTTCCGTAAGCTCTTCCGGCGTGCTGCGGTCTCCTCCCTTTATCGCGGCACGGCAAGAGATATTATGGTACAGCCAGTCCAAACGTTCAGGAGAAACATCCTGTTTTCCTTGAGCCAAATAGCCGCATATCTCTGCAACTGTTTCTTCTATCTGTGCATTTTCCAACCACATTGGGGCACTGCGCACCAAAAGGGACCGCCCTCCAAAATCTTCTATCTCAAAACCACATTCCAACAACACATCCAAGTGTTCTAAAGCCGCAGAATATTCTTCTTGGGAAAGAAGCACAGAAATCGGCAAAAGTAAATTCTGCATGAATTGTTCCGGTTTTCCCCGCTTAAGCCGATTATATAAAATGCGTTCATGCGCGGCATGCTTATCTACTACAACCAACCGGTTTTCTCCTTCAAAAAGAATATAGGTATGAAAAAATTCTCCTATGTAGCACAGATTTTCGTAAGGCCCTTCAGAGGAAGCAAATACCTGCTGCTCCGGCATGTCTTCTTGTTCTTTTTGGCTTATTGTGACCCCTGACGCCAAGTCCTCTTGAGGGGATGCAGGCAAATTTTCTTTTTTCTGTCCATATTGCGGCAGAAAAGCGTCCTCTACTTCTATATCCAGCACCTGGCTCTTTTTCCAATAATCTGGCGAATAGACTTTACTCTTTTCTAAAGATTCAGTCTCCCTTTTCAGTGGTGTTGGTTGGGGTGATGATGCAAAAGAAAGCCATTTCGAGGAGCCATCCTCTAAAAATCCCGAAGAGAAAGCTGAAAAATTTTTCTCTTTTTCGTTTGCTTTTTCAGTCGTTGGAAAAACAGATGAAGTTATCTCTCTTTTTCCAGAGGACTCCGAAGGATTTTCTGTCCAAATACGTTGAAACTCTTTGGCGCTCATCCGCTCCTGGGCAGTTTGCTCGTTTTTGGAGGTAACCCTCGTTTTTCCCAGAACCCCTTCTACTGTTACATCTCCAGTATGAAGGGCATTTTTAACCCCAAAGTATACCAAATCAAAAATCGGCTTTTCGTTTTCAAAGCGCACCTCAATTTTTGCAGGGTGGACATTAACATCTACCGACTGCGGCGGAATCGACAGCTCCAGTACACAAGCCGGAAATTTTCCAACCATAAGCGCATGTTTGAATCCTTCTTCCAGCGCCGCCGCACAGGTTCTTGACTTTACATATCGGCGATTGACATAGAAATTCTGCATGGAGCGGTTTGCTCTGGCTCTATGAGGCTTGGAAACAAAACCTTTTACCGAAAGACCGTTCATCGTATAATTCACCGGTAAAAGCCCCGATGCAAAATCTCGTCCAAAAACAGCGTAAATCGCTGAGAGCTGCTGTCCATCGCCGGGTGTATGCAGCTTTTCCTCTCCATCCCGGATCAGTCGAAAAGAAATATGCGGATAAACCAGTGCGATTTTCTCTACAATCCCAGTTACCGCATTGGCTTCTGAAACATCCTTTTTTAAAAATTTCAATCGAGCAGGTGTATTATAAAATAGATCCCGGATAAAAATTGTCGTACCAACCGGGCAACCAGCAGATTCATATAAAACCTGTTCTGAAGCGTCTATCATATAGCGAACCCCTTCTACTGCACCTTCCCTCCGGGAAAGCAGTTCTACCCGGGATACAGCCGAAATGGACGCCAGAGCCTCGCCTCGAAAGCCCATTGTAGAAATTCCATCCAGATCTTCTGCTTTTTGTACTTTACTGGTTGCATGACGCAAAAAAGCATTTTTAACATCTTCTGGATAAAAGCCGCATCCATTATCCGTTACACGCATAAAGGACATGCCGCCTTTTTGTATTTCAACGGTAATAGCGGTTGCGCCTGCATCAATGGAATTCTCTACCAGCTCTTTAATAGCGGAAGAAGGACGTTCCACCACTTCGCCTGCAGCAATCAACTCTGAAACGCTTTTATCCAGCACATGGATGATCCCCAAAATACGGCCTCCTTTTTGTTATTTTCCTATTTTAACATTCCTTTTAATTCAAATAAAATATTCAATGCTTCAATGGGCGTCAGCGTATTTAAGTCCACCCTTGCCAGTCTTTCTCGCAAAGCATCGTCTTGGGAAGAACCAAAAGTCAGTTGAACCGATTCTTCCACCGGCACTTTTTTCCGTTTTTCGCTTTTGGGCAAAGAAATCAATTCACCGTTTTCCAGCTGGGAAAGAATTTCGTGCGCCCGCTCAATGACCGATTCCGGAATACCCGCCAGCTTTGAAACTTCAATTCCATAGCTGTCATCCGCACCGCCGGGAACAATCCTTCTTAAAAAGGTGATTTCATCTCCGTGTTTCTTTACGGCGATATTATAGTTCTTCACAGAACTCAATACTGATTCCAAATCGGTCAATTCATGATAATGGGTGGCGAATAAAGTCTTAGCGCCAAGGCGGCGCTTATCGGCAATATATTCCAATACCGCCCGGGCAATGCTCATGCCATCAAAGGTGGAAGTTCCCCGCCCGATTTCGTCTAAAATGAGCAGGCTTTTGCTGGTAGCATTGGTTAGAATATGTGCCACCTCATTCATTTCCACCATAAAAGTGGACTGACCAGAAGTAAGATCGTCTGAAGCGCCCACCCGCGTGAAAATACCGTCCACCACACCAATCGACGCTGATGACGCAGGAACAAAAGATCCCAGCTGTGCCATCAACACGATCAGCGCAGTCTGCCGCATATAAGTGGATTTTCCTGCCATATTGGGGCCGGTAATAATTGCAATCTGCCGGTCACTACGGTTTAAGTATGTATCATTGGCAACGAACGGCACGTCATTTAAAATTTCTTCTACCACGGGATGCCGCCCATCCTGAATTTTGATCTCATCAGAAAGATCTACCACAGGCCGTACATAACGGTTGCTAACCGCTACTCCCGCCAAAGAGCAAAATACATCCAATCGGGCAATTGCGTTGGATGTCCGCTGCGTTCTCACCAGCTGATCTGCCACATATTTTCTCGTTTCATCAAATAATGCCGCTTCTAACCGGAGAATCTTTTCCCCGGCAGTCATGATTTTATCTTCCAGTTCTTTGAGTTCCTGTGTGATATAACGTTCACAATTGGCGAGCGTTTGCTTCCGGATATACGTATCTGGCACTTCATTGATAAAGGATTTGGATACCTCCAAATAATAACCAAATACGCGATTATATCCGATTTTCAAGGTGCGTATTCCTGTTTCTTCCTTTTCCCTCGCTTCAATTTTTGTAATATATTCCTTTGTATGCCCCACCAAATTTCGCAGCTCATCCAGTTCAGCATGATATCCCTCTTTGATGATACCACCGTCTTTTACCGTCACCGGCGGATCGTCACAAATCGCTTTTTGCAAAAGCGATGCAACATCTTCAAGGGAATCAAGATTTTCATAAATTTCCCGCAAATACTGGCTTTTCGCCGGCTCCATCAACTGGCGAAGAGCGGGAATTTTTTCCGCGGTACTTTGCAGAGCCTTTAAATCTCTCGGGGTAGCATTTCCATAAACAACCTTTGTCATCAGGCGATCCAAATCAAAAATCCCGCCCAACGAAAAAATAATTTCCTGGCGCAAAATTCCTTCCCGATACAATTCTTCCACCGCATTGAGTCTTTTATTGATAATAGCCGGATTATTTAAAGGCTGCTCGATAAAGCTTTTTATCATCCTTTTCCCCATCGCGGTCCGCGTCTGATCCAACACCCATAATAAAGAACCCCGCTTTTCTCCCGTGCGCATGGTTTGGGTCAATTCCAGATTACGGCGGGCAATCAGGTCCAGATTCATGTATTGGTTTTCGTGATAAAACTGAATCGATAAAAGCCTTTCCAAACCGTTCTTCTGTGTTTGGGACAAATATTGAAGCATAGAGGAAACGGCCATTTGGCAATAAGGCTTATCGTCCAGAGAAATTTTTGCCAAATCTGCCACCGAAAAATGGCGCAGAATGATGCTTTCACTATCTTGGTAGCCCAAGTCTTTCTCATCCAATAAATTTGTTGAGCAATTCAGTTTGTCCTTTATAAATGCAAACACGCTTTTCTGTTCATGAAAATCTTTATTAAAAATCAACTCAGATGGGGAAAAACGCGCCAAATCATTGATTAGTTTTTCTCCGTAGTCTTTTTCATTTAGCTGAGTTGCCTGAATTTCTCCCGTCGAAATATCTGCAAAACATAGTCCGTATCCATCCGGGCGGCAAAAAATACTGCCAATATAATTGTTAGATCCTTCATCCAGCATACTGGTCTCGATGATGGTACCTGGAGTAATGACCCGGATCACCTCTCGTTTTACCAAGCCTTTTGCTAAAGCCGGATCCTCCATTTGTTCGCAGATTGCAACCTTATAGCCTTTTTTGATGAGCCGCTGGATATACGCTTCACAGCTGTGATACGGTATACCGCACATGGGTGCTCGTTCTTCCTGCCCGCAATCCCGTCCGGTAAGGGTCAATTCCAACTCTTTGGATGCCAGCTTGGCATCTTCAAAAAACATTTCATAAAAATCGCCCAGACGGAAAAATAGGATTTGATCCTGATGCTTTTTCTTGATTGCAAAATATTGTTCCATCATCGGAGATAGTTTTGCCATCCGTGTACCTCCATTTTTATATGAGAAGCCGCACCGGGAAATTCGGCGCGGCTCATAACATCATTCTAATTGCAGCCACCGCAGGTTGAGCAGCTTCCGGTGCAGGAAACATCGGACATTTCCACCGAATCCGGATCTTCTCCATTCACGCTCATTACCAAAATACGGTTAATATAGTTCATCATAGAATCTACTTCTTTTTTGGCCCCATTGTAAACGACCATTTTGGGATAAGACATGATTTTTTGATACAATTCTTTGATTTCACGGTCCAGTTGGTTTAGTTTTTCTTGATCTTTGTCTGCTTTTTGTACTTCCTGATTCAGAGAAACTCTTTTCAGATTGAATTCACCGATCATATCCTGCAAAGCTTGGTCTTCATCATTGGACTGTGTTGCCAAACGAAGTGCCAGATAGCGGTCATCTTCCTGAATTGCTTTTCCTAATTCTCTCGCCATTTTAATAATATCCATTTTCTTTTCCTCCTAAAAAATTCCGTTCTTTACGGATTTTGCAGATTTTTCACCTAATAAGGTCGTTTAAAATTTTGCCCGAAACAGTTTTCACAAAAATAGTCTCCCTTTTACTTCTGTCTTTCTCCAATCACGCCCCAGTTATGCGCTTCGGTAATTTGAACATTGACCATCTGCCCAATAACAGAGGCATCACCTGGAAATTCCACTGTGATGTTTCCGCCGCTTTTGCCGCTTACACGCCCCGTTCCTTCTTTTGCAAGCCCATCTACCAGAACCTGCTGGACCGTACCGATCATCTTCTCGCAGCGTTTCTGGCCAATTTCGCTCTGAACAGCCAAAAGTTCTCGAAACCATTTGGACTTTTCGTCTGCTGGAACCGGATCATCCATCTGAGCCGCTTTTGTACCAACCCGCTTGGAATAAATAAAAGTAAATAGAAAGTCGTACTCCACTTTGCGGATCAAATTCAAAGTTGCACAGAAATCTTCGTAAGTTTCACCCGGAAATCCAACGATAATATCGCTGGATAAGGTCAAATCCGGTATTTTTTTCTTTGCGTATTCAATCAATCCCAGATACTTTTCTATATCATAACAACGGTTCATCTGGCTCAGAATCCGATTAGAACCACTTTGTACAGGCAAATGAATATGATGGCACAATTTATTACTTTGTGCGATCGTGTCGATCATTTCACGTGTGCAGTCTTTTGGATGGGAAGTCATAAAACGAACACGAAAATCCCCTTCCACTGCATCCACCTGCTGAAGCAACTGTGTAAAATTGATGGATTCTTCCAGCCCTTTCCCATAGGAATTGACATTTTGCCCTAACAGCATAATCTCTTTGTATCCCTGCGCCACGAGTTGCCGGACCTCATCCAAAATTCTCTCGGGGCGGCGGCTTCTCTCCCGTCCTCGGACATATGGGACAACACAATAAGTACAGAAATTATCGCAGCCATACATAATGGGCAGCCAAGCTTTTACAGTTCCATCTCGGCGAATCGGCATATCCTCAACGATAAATCCATCGTGCGGTTCAATTTCCTCCACATGCTTTTGCCCTCTCAGCCGCTTTTCCAGCATGAACGGCAGAAGATGAGAAGCGTGCGTACCAAAAATCAAATCCACATAAGGATAGCTTTCCCGGATTTTTTTCGCCACATGCTCCTGCTGCATCATGCAGCCGCACAGCCCAATAATCAGATTAGGATTTGTCTTTTTATAACGTTTTAAGTTTCCTACATTGCCATAAATACGAAATTCCGCGTTCTCTCGGACTGCACAGGTATTAAAGATGATGCAATCAGCTTCTGATTCCTGATTGGTAAAACCATATCCCATTTCTGCCAGCATTCCACGAATTTTTTCACCATCAGAAATATTTTGCTGGCAACCATAGCTGTGGGTAAAAGCAAGCGGTTGTCTGTTCGGATACCGGTCCAACAGCAGCTTTCGCACTTCTTCCATCGCTTTTTCCTGTTGAATCAAATCCGATTTTGTCAGCTCTATTCTTTCACTCATGACTTCCTCCAAAGGTCCAATCGTATCATTGCTTTCACAAAGTTCACTGGATATATGTTCTATAAAAATATCATTTCGATTTTACAGCTGAAGTTTCTTCATTATTTTTTTCAGCGTTAAAAGCCCTGATTTTTATTTGCAGCGCAAAAAATATTATACCTTATCGCTGGGAAATCGTCAACGAAAAAGGAGACTTTCCAAAAGCCGATTGTCTCTTATAAAAGAGGATGTTCTTCAGATGCATAGCTCTTTGTATCCGTGGGCATATTTTTTCGCTCCAACCGCCCTTCCATCCAAATTTTAAAGATGGAATAAATAACGGCAAAAGTAGGTACCCCTACAAACATTCCAAAAACGCCGAAATACCCGCCGAACAGTAAAATGGAAAAAATAACCCAAAAGGCTGGCATACCAATGGAGTCCCCCAAGATGCGGGGACCGAGAATATTCCCATCGAATTGCTGCAGACAGATGACAAAAAACACAAACCACAACGCTTTTATCGGATCAATCAAGAAAACAATCAACGCGGACGGCACCGCCCCGATGATTGGTCCAAAATACGGAATGACGTTGGTTACACCTACAATTACACTAACCAACATTGCCATAGGCATTCGGAACAAAGACATTCCAACAAAACATAAAATGCCGATGATAAGAGAGTCCAGCAACTTTCCGGAAATAAAGCCGCTGAAAATTCGATTACTTGTATGGGTCACATCAACCAAACGCTTTACAAAATCTTCCGGGAACAATGCATAAAGCGCTTTTTTAATCTGAGCCAAAAAGCGCTCTTTGCCAAAGAGAAAATAAATCGAAATAATCACGCCAAGAATCAAATTGGTAAGCCCGGTAGTCAAATTTTTGGTTGCATTTAATACCATCGGCAGCGAAGCGGATAACCAGCTATAAAAAGCCTCCAGAATCGCCTGGGCCGATTCATTGATTTTTTTCAGCGTTTCTTGGAAGAGTTCTTCTTTTGGAAGCATCTCAAACAGACTATTTAACCATCCTGTTACTCTCCCCAAATAGTCGGAAAGGTTCGATACAATTCCTGCAATACTGGCAGTAACCTGCGGAATAACCACCGAAAGAAAAATGCCAATGACCAAAAATGCCACTATATAAGTTGAAAAAACAGAAAGCCCTTTATTCCATTTCGGCGAAAGCTTTTCCCGGCTGATACGCCCCCATACTTTTTTTTCAAAAAATCGCTCCGCCGGATTTAACACAAAAGCAATGGAGAAGCCGTAAATAACAGGCAGCAATATGCCGATTAACTGCCGGAACGCCGCCTTGTAGGAAGTAAAATTATGCAACACATTATAGCATACCAGCGATGCAATAACGACCAGGACTGCATAAACCGCTATTGTAGTGTATTTTCGATTCCAGTCAATTTTCAAATGATACCGCCTCTTTTCTTTCGATTGTATTAACCAGTCATGGATAAAAACAATATTCTATCTCTCCAAAGCATCCACTTAAGACTATACTATTCGCTTAATTGTACCCATTCCTCCATAATAAGGGAAAGATTCTGTCTCTTTTCCTCCAATTCTTTGCATTTTTCACCCATCAAAATATAGTTCTCATATACTTCAGGCAGAGTTATCTCCTGCTCCAGCTGTTGAATCTGGCTTTCTTTTTCTGCAATCCTTGTTTCCAGATCTTTTAAACGCTGCCGCCGTTTGACCTCTTCATTTTTTTGCTGACGGGTTCGATACCCCCCTGATGAAACAGCTTTTGCTGAAACAGATGCTTGTACCTGCTGTTGAACTGCCGCTTTTGCCCGCCGACGGTCTTTCTCCGCGAAATAATCATCATATCCACCTTTATAGGTTTCTACGCCGATACCGGTAAATTCCATAATGAAATCCGGTATTTTATTGAGCATATAACGGTCGTGGGATACCATCAGCAGCGTACCCTCATATTCCTGCAGCGCTTCTTCCAGCACTTCTTTTGACGGAAGATCCAGATGGTTGGTCGGTTCATCCAACAAAAGAACATTGCCACGTTGCAGCATTAATATGGCAAAAGCGAGTTTTGCCTTTTCGCCACCGGAAAGCACCGACACTCTTTTATATACCGCTTCGCCTGTTAGAAGAACACTTCCTAAAATACTGCGAATTTCGTGTTCTGTCATCTGAGGATACCTGGACCACATCTCTTCCAGCGCCGTATGATTTGGGTTCAGCCCTTTTAATTCCTGTTCGTAATAAGCGATTTTTACATTTTTCCCCCAATAAAAGGCTCCTGAATCGATGGGAATCTGCTTTAAAATCGCTTTGAGAAAACTGGACTTTCCCACACCGTTGGCGCCAATGATTGCAATTTTACTTCCACGCTCCACATGAAGGTTAATGCCGCTAGCCAACCGCTTTCGATTCGGCTCTTCCCCCACGGAAAGGGACAGATTTTCTACCAGCAGCACATCCTTGACCGGCTCCCTGTCATACGAAAAAGAAAGGCGGGCTGTTTTTAGATCTCCCTGCGGCTTTTCTACCCGTTCCATCCTTTCCAACGCAGCAATACGGCTTTGCGCCCGCTTGGTTGTTGAAGCTCGAACCAAATTGCGTACTACAAAGTCCTCCATTGCTGCAATTTCTTGCTGCTGCAGGTCGTATTCTTTCTGCTGCCGGTCCCGCCTTTCTCTTTTTAAAACAATATATTTAGAATAATTTCCTTTATAGGTTCCTAATTTATGCCGTTCCACTTCCCAAATCCCGGAAACCAGTTTATCCAGGAAATACCGATCATGCGATACCAGCAAAAGCGCACCACGATAGCCGGAAAGATAATCCTCCAGCCAGGTCAGCGTTTTAAAATCCAAATGATTGGTCGGCTCATCCAAAATCAGCAGTGTCGGCTGTTCCAGTAAAAGCTTGGCCAAAGCCAAACGGGTCTTTTCCCCTCCGGAAAGGGTATGGATAATCGTTTCCACCGGTTTATCGGAAAAACCCATTCCGTTGAGAATGGTACGAATTTTTACGTCTACCAAATATCCTTCTGCTTTGCTAAATCGCTCATCCAGCACCGCATATTCTTCTGCTAATGCGCGATAAGTATTGCCCTCATGATCTATGTTTAAGCCAGCCATCTCTTGCTCTAGCCGCCGCAACCGCTGTTCCATCTCCAAAATCGGCTGAAAGACACTGCGCATTTCTTCCCAAATTGTATTCTCGCTGGACAAACCGCTGTTTTGGCGTAAAAACCCAATCGTTGCACCGTTAGCAATAGAAATGACACCCGTATCCGGATGTAAATCTCCCACAATCAGGTTTAACAAAGTAGATTTACCAGCCCCATTTACGCCGATTAAACCTATACGGTCGTTGTCTTCGATTTTTGCGGTAATATCTTGCAGCACCACATTGGCGCCAAAACTTTTATTCACTTGTTCGATTGAAAGTACCATAACATTATATCCTTTTATCCAGACGTTGTTTTTATTTTATCATATCCGCTTTTTTTCAGCAACAGATATTGACAAACATATTTCTCATGATTATTCTTACTTTAAAGGAGCAAAATGGTGGTAGCCGGTACCTATCAGTATCGGCTTTTTTCGATAGAACTCAGCAGATTGCAATAGAATTTTGCCTCATGAAAAATTAGTGGGCAGTCAAGTGCCGATATGCATCTACTGCTCCTCACCGGCACCAAAAGCTGTCTTGCGCGTGTCCATAAATCATTACATGCAGATGACTGTGTAGAAAATAAGAGCCTTATTTTGGCCTCATAAAATTCGGTTTTCTTCTATCCTTGCTAAACAGGGAGAAGTGTGCATAAAAACAGATGGAGGAATCGCAATGAACTGTATTCAAGTCAATACTGGTACTCCTTATCAAGTACTGATCCGGCGCGGTATTCTGCAGGACGCAGGAGAAGAAGTGAAAAAGATAAAACCCTATGCGCGGTTAGCTGTTGTGACCGATTCTAATGTCTCCCCTTTATACTTAAGAAATCTTTTAGATTCTTTGGAGCGGGCCGGATACAAAAATATTCTATCTTTTACAATGGCAGCGGGCGAAGATACAAAATCTTTGGGAAATGCCGGACTTTTGTATCAGCTTTTGTCCCAAGCAAAAATTTCCCGTGACTGTTGCCTGATTGCTTTAGGCGGCGGTGTTATCGGGGATTTAACCGGGTTTGTCGCTTCAACCTACCTGCGTGGTATTCCTTACATCCAAATTCCTACCACCCTTCTGGCACAAGTAGATTCTTCTGTCGGCGGGAAAACAGCTGTAAATTTGGCAACTGGCAAAAACCTTGTGGGAACTTTTTGGCAGCCATCCCTTGTCTTGTGTGACCCAGATACTTTGTCTACCCTGCCGCAGGACGTGTTCGCTGATGGAATCGCCGAGGCAATCAAGTGCGGTGTGATCAGGGATTCTGTACTTTTTGATTTGTTAGCTCATCAAGATCCTCAGGATTGTCTGGAGGAAATCATCAGTCGTTGTATTTCTATTAAACGGGACGTAGTAGAAAAAGATGAACATGATACTGGAGAACGGATGCTTTTAAATTTTGGCCACACCATGGGGCACGCTGTGGAAAACTGGATGCAATACCAACAGCGGCATGGCCAATGTGTAGCAGTAGGAATGGTGATGATCATCCGCGCCCAGGTTGCCGCTGGCATGCTGTCTCCAGCCGTATTGGAAAGCCTTTTGCAGATATGCAAAAAATACCATTTGCCTATTTCCTGCCCTGCCTGTTGGAAAGATTTGTTCGAAATATGCCGCCAGGATAAAAAGAGTACAACCAAGGGAATCCATGCCATTTTGCTTCATAACATTGGAGACAGTTATATTCAGGATTTCTCTTTCGAAAAATTTGAAACTTTTATCCAAGGCGGTGACAGAAAATGAATGTTCGGATTCTTCCTGCCAACTTACAGGGCGAAGTCTTTGCGCCCCCGTCTAAAAGTGTTGCCCACCGTGCTTTAATTTGTGCGGCACTGGCTAACGAAAGCAGCACTGTTTTTCCCGTTGATTGGTCAAAAGACATGGAGGCAACCATTGGCGCCTTAAAAACGTTAGGCGCTTCCATCGTTCGTAATGATAAAGAAGTAACAATCACAGGTATCGGAAAAGCACCCAAACAAGCAAAAGTGGATTGTATAGAATCAGGATCTACCCTTCGTTTTTTAATTCCAATTGCCGCAGCAAAAGGAATTTCCTGTCAGTTTATCGGCTCCGGTCGCTTACCGGAACGTCCCTTGGCCCCTTACGTTGATGCATTTGAGCGAAAAGGCGCACGCCTTGATAGGAAGTTTGTCCCTTTACGCTTATCCGGACAACTGCAACCCGGTGTATTTATCCTGCCCGGTAATATCAGTTCTCAATTTATCACCGGGCTTTTATTCGCGCTTCCTCTTCTTTCTAAGGACAGCACCATTACTCTCTCCACTCCGCTTGAATCCGCTCCTTACGTTGATTTGACCATCCATGTTTTAAGAGAATTTGGGGTTCATATTTTCTGGGAAAAAGATAAATTCACAATTCCCGGCAACCAAAAATATCTTGCACGAAAGTTTCAAGTGGAAGGCGATTTTTCTAATGCCGCATTCTTCTTGACAGCCGCCGCCTTGGGAAATAGTGTAAAGGTTTTCGGCTTGTCTCAAAACTCTCTGCAAGGAGATCGCAAAATTTTGAATATTCTTTCTGCTTTGGGAGCAGCGCCGGTTCAGGAGAAAGAATTTATAACGGTAAGACAGTCTGTCAGCCGTCCAACTGAAATAGATGGGCGGGACGTTCCTGATTTGCTGCCGATATTATGTGTAGCAGCGGCAGCCGTTCCCGGAAGAACTGTCATTCGCGGTACCAAAAGACTGAAAATCAAAGAAAGTGACCGTGCCGCCGCCATGGTCGACTGTCTCTCGAGATTGGGAGGGCAAATCCGAGAAGAAACGGATACGCTTATTGTCGACGGAGGACATCCTTTGCATGGTGCTACTGTCTCTTCATATGGCGATCACCGTATCGTCATGTCCATGGCAATCGCCGCTTGTCTTGTCGATTCTCCAATTGTCATTGAAGGCGCACAGGCGGTGGAAAAATCCTATCCTCATTTTTTCGAAGATTTCAAAGCATTGGGGGGCATTGTGCATGTCATCTAGTTGGGGAAATACAATCAAAATTTCAATTTTTGGGGAATCCCATGGTGCCGCTATCGGTGTTGTATTAGATGGTCTTCCTGCTGGAATACCAATTGATATGGAAGATTTGCTCTCCTTTATGGATCGGCGCCGTCCAGGCAAAGCGCTTTTTGCCACGTCTCGCAAAGAATCGGACACGCCTCACATTCTTTCCGGCTATTATCAGGGACAAACCACTGGTACCCCACTGGCTATTGTCATACAAAACGCGGATACTCATAGCACTGATTACAAAGAAATGGAGCATATTGCCAGACCCGCCCATGCTGACTTTACCGGACACTTGCGATATCGCGGAGCACAAGACCCGCGGGGCGGCGGCCATTTTTCCGGACGGCTTACTGCTCCATTGGTTGCAGCCGGCGGGATCGCCCGGCAAATTCTTCGGCAAAACGGGATTGATATCGGCGCGCATATCGCCTCGGTAGGAGAGCAGCACGATCTTCTTTTTGACCCGGTTAGGCTACATGCTGAGGCTCTTTTCTCTCCCGGAAAAAAAGTTTTTCCAGTGTTGGACGACATAGCCGGTGAAAAGATGCAAAAATTGATTGAAAGCTGCCGGATGGCACAGGATTCTGTCGGCGGCGTGGTAGAATGCGGTGTTATCGGTTTTCCTGCGGGAATTGGATCCCCCATATTCGATGGACTGGAAAATCGAATAGCCTCCTTAGTTTTTGGTATTCCTGCTGTAAAAGGATTGGAATTTGGCACAGGATTTGATGCTGCAAAGCATTTCGGTTCTCAAATGAATGATCCTTTCTGCATTGAAAACGGCAAAATCCGCACTACTACCAATCACCATGGTGGTATTCTTGGCGGTATTTCTTCCGGAATGCCTATGATTCTTCGTGTTGCCTTTAAACCTACCCCTTCTATCTCTCAGCCGCAAAGTACAGTTGATTTCAAAACAATGGAGCCAACACAGCTAACCATTTCAGGACGACACGATCCTTGTGTGGTGCCGCGAGCCGTTCCCTGTGTCGAAGCCGCAGTTGCCTTGGCGCTGTTGGATGCCTGGATGGAACGGAATGTCTAAATAAAAACTTTGTCAGAATTCCCCTCTCTTTCTGGCAAAGTTTTTTTCTTGTTTTCATTGGTATAATCTCGTAAAATAGGATTAAATCTTTCGTCTGGAGGTGTCAGTGTCATGCAGTTTGTAAAAACGATTAAAAAAGAGCTTGACAGTATCTGTATTTACTCCAAGCAAATTATTGTTTTTAGTTTTTGGTGTTCAATTATTTTATTCGCCATCGCTTTGATTTCTTATCGAATGGCGTTCTCCCTGGACTATCATCAACAAATGCTGATTCATCGAACCGCTATGGAGGCAGCTCCCTCTTGTTTTTCTGCCGGCTTTATTGCGGCTTTGCTTGGAGACCTAGCCCATCGTTCTTATCAAAAAAAATAATTGGGTAGCAACTGTTTTTTCCGGCATAAGATGAAAAGAGATCAACTTTTCTACCCTGCCGCGCAGGAATGACTCTCGAAAACGGCGCGGAGATCGGAGTGCTTGGCCATGGGAAAAAACGGATTTACCTCCTTTCAGCCTTGTATACTGCAGTTAAAAAAAGGCGGTACATATGAATTGACCTATACAGTTTCCATCTCTCCTTACCATGTATTGGAAGCAGACTTTTTTCTGCGTTGCAACACATCAATGCTGAAAAAAACAATCCGGCATGTCCGAAAAAAAAGCGGATATCGTTTGACAATTTGGGTACAAACACAATGTGATCTGGAAGATAATTCACAACTGATGGTAGATGCATTTCCTCCAAACTGTTTGCAGGAAAAATCTTCTTCTATCAGCTGTTCCATTTTTGCCAGCAGACTTCTATAATTCTTAAATCTTATAAATCAATAGAAACAACTTGACTTTTTGCCCGTTTTGTAGGATAATAGATAAGCGTTCTATTGCGGGCATAGTTTAGTGGTAAAACATCAGCTTCCCAAGCTGAGGTTGCGAGTTCGATTCTCGTTGCCCGCTCCAAAAAAGGAAGGGACAACTGCAAGTAGTTGTCCCTTCCTTTTTTGTTTTCAGTTCTTGTTTTATAAATTTTATGCCCTACTTGCCGTACCCGGGAGATGGGGCGTTTCTATTGCAACGTTTTCCGTACAATTTCATACAATACAGGCTTCATATGGTCAATAGAAGCCGGTTTTTCTTCAATAATGGAGGAATAGCAAATGGAACCACACATCTCAACGAGTACATAAATAATTTTAAACATTTCATCCTGCGTATATTTTTGTGCCAAAGGACTGCCCTCCAACGCTTCTACTAATTTCTGCCACAGTGGGTCTGTAAGACTAGCCAACTGCTTCTCTACCATAGGCCAAGAAAAATTGCGCTCGATTAATCGCAGTACTAAGCGATTTTTTTTAAAATACTCGATTACATAATCCAACATACTCAATACATTTTTCGTAAAATCGACAGACTTCTGTTCCTGCATCGACTGATATGCTTCATTTAAAACTTTATAACTAATTTTATAAACCAGTTGCTGAAGAAGATCTCCTTTATCCTTAAAATATAAATAAAAGGTTCCCTTCGCCACATTTGCATGCCGAACAATTTCGTCTACCGAAGTTTTGGCAACACCTTTTTCTGTAAAAAGTGCATAGGCAGATGATAAAAGGCTTTGTTTTTTGGCTTCTTTTTGCTCCACACGGTTCAACATGCTACCAACTCCTATTCAAAAGTAGTATACGGTAGAAAAAATACGAAATCAAGTATAAAAATCAATTTGTAAAAAATGACGAATCGTCACTTTATAAGTAGTGACGATTCGTCATTTTTTAAGTTGACTATTAGTCATTATTCGGATATACTATATTTCGTTGACTAATCGTCATTATTTATAAAAGGAGATGATAAAAATGGAGAGGTTTGCCCGGTGGATTGTAAAACACCGTAAAACGGTTCTGGTGATAGCGGTGCTGCTGCTGATTCCATCCATTTTTGGAGCAATCGGAACCTACATCAATTATGATATTCTCACCTATCTCCCACCTGAGTTAGATTCTATGATCGGAGAAGAGTATCTGGAAGATGATTTTAAAACAGCAAGTACTGCTATGATAACCATCGAAAACATGCCCACTGCACAGATTCTTTCACTAAAAGAAAAGATTTCAGCTGTAGATGGGGTAGACACTGTAATGTGGATCAGCGACATGCTGGATGTATCAGTGCCAAAAGAAATGCTCCCAGAAGATATCTACAGTTTTTTCTTCAATGACAACGGTGCTACGATGATGGTGGTGAAATTCAAGGATACCAGCGCAAGCGCTTCCACGATGAATGCCTTAAAACAAATAAAAAAGCTGCTGAAAGAAAATTGTTTTATTGGCGGTATGTCCGCCATTTTGCAGGACACCAAAGCTTTAGTTGACCAAGAAATGCCTTGGTATATTGTCTGTGCAGCAGGGTGCTCTCTGCTGGTTCTCTTTCTAAGTTTAAAAGAAACAGCGGTCCCCTTCCTCTTTATGCTAGGCATCGTTTTTCCAATCGTCTATAATTTCGGCACAAATATTTTTTTAGGCCAAATTTCTTATATCACCGAGGCATTGGCAACCGTATTGCAGTTGGGAGTGACGATGGATTTTTCCATTTTTTTGTTGCATCGTTTTGAGGAAGAAAAGAGAGACACTCCAGATGAAGAAGAAGCGATGGTGCGTGCGATTTGTAATACCTTTTCCTCTATCACAGGTAGTTCACTGACCACAATTGCAGGTTTTTTGGCCATGTGCACGATGTCTTTGACGTTAGGCCAAGATATTGGCTTGGTTATGGCAAAAGGCGTTTTATTAGGTGTCATTTGTACTGTTACAATTCTGCCTGCTTTCATTATGACTTTCCGCGGGATCATTGAAAAATACTCTCACCGGACATTCATTCCGAAATTAAGCCGAACTTCCCGATTTGTGGTGAAACATTATATTCCTATTTTAGCTGTCTTTTTCGCTCTTTTCATTCCATTTTCTATTGCCCAATCCAAGACAGAGGTATACTACACACTATTTGACAGTCTGCCGCAGGATATGGAAAGTATTGTGGGGACCAATCGACTAAAAGAAAATTTTGATATGACAACCACTCATTTTATCATGGTGGATGACTCCCTTTCCAACAGCCAAATCAATCAATTAAGCCGTGAAATTGAACAGGTAGAAGGGATCAATCAGGTATTAAGCTATGAAAAATTTTTAGGGGGCGGAATCCCGGAAGACATGATTCCGCAAGAAATTCAGGAGATCTTTCACGCCGGCGGACATCGTATGATTTTGGCCAATTCCAGCTATTCCAGCGGAACAGCACTTCAAAATAACCAGCTTAGCACCATCAATCAATTGGTAAAAGCAGTTGATCCCAATGGCGTTATCAGCGGCGAGGGCGCCATGACCAAAGATTTGATTCAAGTGGCAGACACGGATTTCAGAAATGTCAATATAACCTCTATTGCTGCAGTCTTTTTCATCATTGCAATTGTTTTTCGTTCTGCCTCCATTCCGGTTCTTCTGGTTGGTATAATCGAAAGCGCTATCATGATCAATATGGGGATTCCTTATTTTTCCGGTGCCGTTCTTCCGTTTGTCGCCAGCATCGTGGTAGGAACCATTCAGCTGGGAGCAACGGTAGATTATGCGATTTTGATGACAACCCGATTCCGTGAAGAGCAGAACCGAGGACATTCTGTTAAAGAATCAGCCCAAATTGCCGTAGAACAATGCAGCCAAAGCATCCTGACCAGCGGACTTACCTTTTTTGTCGCTACTGCCAGTGTAGCGTTGACCTCCAAAATGGAACTGATTCGAAGCCTATGCCTTCTGATTAGTCGCGGTGCATTGATCAGCATGTTTGTCATTCTTCTGATCCTTCCCGCTTTGCTGATTCTTTTTGCAAAGGTCATTCCCAAAACAACCTATCATTGGTTCACTTCAAAGGAGCGTGTGAAAGCATGAAAAAAGTAAAACAAATTCTTTCTCTCTTTCTCTGCATTTCCGTTCTGATTTCCGGTTTTATTCCCGTTTATGCAGAAGCACCCCAGAAAGCAACGAAAGATGAAAATGTATTTCTGATTCTAAATGCGGATGGTTCTATTCAGGATCAAATCGTCAGCAATTGGATCCATTGCGACAGCGGTGTTTCCCACATCAAAGATCAAAGCAGTTTGAGTAATATTGAAAACTTAAAAGGAGAACAGCTGCCAGAAAAAGACAATGGTTTTCTAATATGGAATACAGAGGAAACCGATGTTTATTATCAGGGGAAAACACAACAGACACCCCCTATTACTGTTTCCATTCAATACGAATTGGATGGGAAAAACCTTTCCGCCTCTGAGTTGATTGGGAAAAGTGGACATGTCAAAATCTCTGTAAAACTGACCAATCATGAAAAAACAACCCAAGAAATCAATGGCAAACAACGGGATATTTACACACCTTTTATCACTGTTGTATCAGCAAACTTTCCGACTGAAAATTTCAAAAATATTATAGCAGCTCAAGGCACGGTACAAACCGATTCTGCCAATCAGCTGGCCTGTTTCATTACTATTCCGGGTATGGCTCAAACGTTTGATGGCCTGCTTACCGGACAATTGGATCAGATCAATGAATATCTAAGAGATGAAGTGATTGTAGAGGCTGATACTGATTGTTTTCAAATGCCTTCTTTCATGATTGCTTCCGCTACCAGTATGGAACAGCTGAAGAAAAAAAACGATATTCCTGACTTGTCGAAATCTTTTGACAAATTGAATGATGCCACTGACGAATTAAAAAATGGTACCCAACAGCTTTCTGACGCCACTACTACACTCGACAGCAAAATGCAGGAATTTTTAGACAGCTATTGCAGTTTTGATGATGGTATCGGAGAAGCTTTAGATGGCGCAAAACAATTGGAAGATGGTACAGATGTCCTTTCTTCCGGTGCAAAAGATCTTTATGAAGGTACTGTTCGGCTGCAAACTGGATCCAACAAATTAGCAGAAAGTCTTAACAGCCGTTTTGTCCCTGGTCTGCAGGCAGCATCTGACAAACAGGCCGCCTTGGAATCATCTATGACTGCAATTGGTAAACAGATAGAAGCTCTTTCATTGCCAGATATAGAACAGTTGAAAAATTCTCTATCTGAGGGTATTGGGACTATAGTAGACCAAGTTTCCTATCATTCTGCGCAGGCTGCTGTAGAACAAACCGCATCTTTATGCCAAGACGCAATCTCTGATCTCTCTTCCAATGCACAGCTGCTTGCGTTGCTAAAAGGTTATGGACTGGCTGATGATGAAGCCAAGCAAATACTTGAAACTGTTCTATCTTCCGCTGATCAGGTTGTCGGTGCCGTGGCGCAAAGTAGCGATACAGTTGCTTCTGCTATTCAAAACAGTAGTGAAATACAGTCAGCCAAACAGCAGGCGATTACTTCCGTCATTTCACCTCTTTCCAGTCTTGATCTTTCTGTCCTTGGCAGCCTATTGGGAGAATTCAATATACTTTCCGGCAATGCCCAATCTATGATGGAGGATATGTCTGTCTTGACCCGTTCTTTATACAACTCAGATAATCCTTCTGATCCTACCACAGTGGTCGGCGCTGTAAATGCAATTTCCCAAGGTTCCAATAGCGTTTCCGAAGGAGCAGGACAGCTGCAATCCGGTGCCTCTAGACTGAGTTCTGGCGCTTCTGATCTAAGCAGCGGCCTTTCAAAACTGGTTTCCGCCAGCCGTGATATCCAGAATGCGATTACACAATTCAAATCCGGAACCAGTAATCTTTCAGATGGAGCACAAACTTTAAACAGCGGTTTCGCAACTTTTCTTACAGAAGGAATCGAAAAAATGACAGGCAGCATTGATACAGAAAACCTGTCAGCAATTTCCCAAATTTCTGACAAGTTAGAAGAGCAGGTAAATTCTTACAATAGCTACAGTGGTAGTGCCGAAGGCGTTCGTTCCAGCGTAAAATTCGTCATGAAAGTGACCGCTCCTCATTCCAATGAACCGAAAGAACCAACTTCTCAATCCAACCAGCAAAAAGCTGACCCAGAACAACTCTCTCTTTGGCAGCGTTTTGTCAATCTATTTCGCAAAGATAAATAAAGCAACGATTTTCCATTGAACTATTTATTTTTCCTCCTGGATGACAGTTTGTTAATAAAAAAGGCACCCAATAGGGTGCCTTTTTTCAAAGAATTTTTCTTTTGCATTTCCGAAAACATGGCATAATTTGGGAAAAAATCGTCGATTTAAGTATCAATCTCTTTTGATTCGAAACTGTTTCTATCTACCAGTTACCAAAGGCAAACGCACAGATAAAAACACCATTCACTCGTTTATCTGTTTCTCCAATTCTTTCTGGATTTTATCATGTAAAAAAATCGGAACCTGTTTTTTCTCCTCCCGATTCATTTCTGCTACAAAAACCGGTGGTAAAATGGTCAAATATACCTTTGCCGGATGAATCCAGAACCCATGAGCCTCCATCACTCGGTAAGAACCGTTAATGACTAACGGAACAACCGGTACTTCCGATTTGGTAGCTAACCGTAACCCTCCGGACTGGAACTGCCGCATTTGGTCGCCTCGGCTTCTGGTTCCTTCCGGGAAAAGAATGATCGGCTTACCTTCCTGGATTGTATGAGCCGCTTGGCCAATCGCGCTCATGGCTTGACGAGGATTGCTTCGATCCAAAAAGACACAACGCAGGTATTTCATCCAACTGCGGATGAATGGAATCTTTTGCGTTTCAATTTTGGCAACAAAGCCATGCGGCCGATCCAAATGAGCCAGCAAAATAGGAATATCAAAATTTCCCTGGTGATTGCTTACAAACACTACCGGGCCCATTGGAATATTTTCTATTCCGGATACTTCTACCTGTACGCCAGCCACTCGCAAAAGGCTATGTGCCCATGCTGAGACAGATCGTTCCATCAGTTGGTCTCGTTCTTCCCCTCTACCTTCCCGATCCAATTTTTTGATTCGATACAGAACAGGAAAATAGCGAAATAAAATGATCCAAAAATAAAAAAACCAAATAATTGTCCTCACTATACAGCTCCCTCATTCAAATTACAATTCCAAACCGTCACTTTTTTCCTGTTCTACCTGTTGTTCAAACCAGGTCTTATTTTCATAAGTTTCTTGCTGAACGGAATTCTGTGCAGTAGTGATCGGATTTTGAGATTCTTGGGAAAAACCTGTTGGAGAATGGTTTTGACTGGGGCAAGAGGGTGCCGAATCGTACATTCTGGCGCCGTTTTCAGTGCTGTTGGGAGTAGCATGATAGGAATGATATCCTCGTTCTTCCTCTCCCATATAGCCATTTGGACCACCTAGTTCATCTGTGCCAGCCATGCCGCTAGAAATGACTTTATACTTTAAAACTTCATACAATTCCGTATAAGTTGCCTGAATATAGGGCGCTACAAACAATGTACCCACACCGCATGCCATAGTCCCCAATATAATCCATCCGAAAAAAGACCAATCTAAAACAAAAATTGAGATTTTTTCCCTGTCCGTCATAGAACGTGAAACCGCAAAAGCCCGGTCAGAGTCAATTTGCGGATTTTCCGCCAAAATATAAGGAATCATGCTATATTCATAGGATTTCACTACTCCCGGAATAATCAGTAAAAGGCTCCATAAAAAAGTATATAAATCTCTCAAAAACATGATTTTAACCACATTGAGGTAAATGCCGCTTTTAAAAAGAGAAAAAATCTGATCATAATTCCCACGATTTTGCCGGTTAGCAAGGAAAAAGCGACATTTTCCTACCGAAATCGGATTGGCTACAAAAATTCCAAACAGCACGCCCATAAACGCCAGTATCGAAAAAACCGCCAAGAAAATGCCGCCAATCCGCCAAGAAAAATGGTCACTGGAAATCTGATAGGTCATTGTATAACCAGTTGAACTGCCTCCCATATTCGATACACCGGCAACTAGGGACACAATCAAGCAGGCCAAAAACGCTTTCCAATAACTAAAACTCAAAACATACTTTGCATTTCCTTTTATTTGTTCTCTCGTCCACATAAACACCCCTCCTTATGGGATTATCGTATCATATCATATATGAAATATCAAATAAAACTTGCAACAGGTTTTTAAGAAAGATTTGGGGAAACAAATACGTTTTCCTTTTTTCCTGATAATATCTTTTTAATGGAATCTTAAAAAAACTCTTTACAACCTGTTCTGTCGGTGCTAAAATATATCCAGTTAAAATGTATGCGAGGTTTCTTTATGAGTAAAACCTATTCTAAAAACTTTACCTTCTTCTTTAGCTGGGCTTTCTTCTTTAGCACCAGCTTAGTTGAATATGGTAAAATATGATAGGTCACATCAGATAAGTAAAAAATCGGGGACTTATGATATTTTCATAAGTCCCTTTTTTGTTGCAACTTTGCAGAACGTTTTATGAATTAGAAAGGATGTTTCAAAATGGTAGTTGTTCTCAGACCCAACACTCCTAAGGAAAAAACAGAAATGCTGATCGAGGAGATCAAGTCCCAGTATGCCGGTGTTGCCTGCCATTGTACGGAAGGGACTCAGGTCACAATTATTGGCCTTGTCGGCGACACTTCTCATGTGGACATGGACTCAATTCTGGCTCATCAAGATATTGTAGAGCGGGTAACTCGTGTGCAGGAACCATATAAAATGGTCAACCGCAAATTTCATCCGCAAAACACAGTAATTACGTTGGACAATGGTCTGCAAATCGGCGGCAATCAGGTGGTGGTTATGGCCGGCCCGTGTTCGGTGGAATCAGAAGAACAGATCATAGATGTCGCCAGAAAGGTCAAATCCTCCGGCGCTCATATTCTCCGCGGCGGGGCATTCAAACCTCGTACTTCTCCATATGCTTTCCAAGGTTTGCGGGCAGAAGGGGTAGAACTGTTGCTGAAAGCAAAAGAGGCCACTGGCCTTCCAATCGTTTCCGAAGTGATGAGTGCGGCGCAAATCCCGCTTTTTCAAGATGTTGATATCATTCAGGTGGGCGCACGGAATATGCAGAATTTCGAACTGCTCAAAGAACTGGGGCATTTGGACAAACCAATCTTGTTAAAACGCGGCCTTTCGAGTACCATTGAAGAATGGCTGATGAGTGCCGAATATATTATGGCCGGCGGTAATGAACGCGTTATTTTGTGCGAACGAGGCATCCGCACCTATGAAACCTTTACCCGAAATACTCTGGATATCTCTGCTGTGCCGATCTTAAAACATTTGACTCACCTGCCGGTAGTTGTTGATCCAAGCCATGGAACCGGGATTACCTGGCTTGTGGAACCGATGGCAAAATCCGCGATCGTTGCCGGAGCAGACGGCTTGATGATTGAGGTTCACAACAATCCGGAAAAAGCCCTGTCCGATGGCGCTCAATCCCTACGCCCCGAAACCTTCGACGGCGTTATGACCAGTCTGCGCCGCTATGTTCAGGTAGAAGGCAGAACTCTCTAAGTCAAAAAGGGGAAAAATGAATGAACGGTCAATTAGAACAGATTCGTCTGCGAATTAATGAAACAGATAAAGAATTAAGTTGTCTGTTTTCTCAACGGATGGATTTGGTTGCCCAAGTGGCAAAAATCAAAGAAGAAGCTGGTCTGCCAGTATACGATCCAAAGCGGGAGAAACAAGTTTTGGATCGGATTGCTCAAAGTGTGACCACGGAAAAAGCGACCTATCTGCGGCAAGTCTACCAATGTCTGATGGATGTAAGTAAAGATTACGAACGGACTTTGATGAATCATGTTACGGAGTTGTCTCAGAAAACAGAAGCTGATTTTCCAGCTCACCCCAAAGTCGCCTGCCAAGGGGTTCCCGGTGCCTTTTCCGGAGAAGCGGCCCGCTGTATGTTTCCGGGAGGAGAACAGATTTTTGTTTATAGCTGGGAGGATGCTTTTGAAAAGGTCGCTCAAGGCGATTGTGATTTTGCGGTGCTTCCCGTAGAAAATTCCCTGGCGGGGTCAGTAGGACAGGTTTATGATCTATTGCTACAATACCGTCTCACAATCAGCAGGGCATGCCGTCTGCCGGTAGAACAAAATTTATTAGCCTTACCCAATGCAACACTGGATGATATCAATGAAATTTATTCTCATCCTCAGGGATTATCCCAATGCAAAAAATTCTGCGCTAAACTGCCTCTTGCCAGAACAATTCCTATGGAAAATACAGCAGCGGCAGCAAAAATGGTTGCTGCGCTGGGAGATATCCACAAAGCGGCTATTGCTTCCTCTTATTGTGCAAAAATGTATGGACTGCAAGTGCTTTCCCCCAATATTCAAACGGCACAGCATAATACCACCCGCTTTGTAGCTGTTTCCCGGAAAAGCTTTTATACTGAACACGCCAATAAAATCAGTCTGGTCTTTTCCCTTCCGCATCAGCCTGGGGCATTAAATCAGTTACTCTCTCAGTTTGCATCGTTGAATTTAAATCTAACGAAAATTGAGTCCAGGCCTGTAAGCGAAAAAAACTTTGAATATTATTTCTATTTGGATTTTTCAGGAAATACTTCTTCTTTACAAATTCAACTTTTGATGGATGATTTATCGAAAAAGCTTCCAAGTTTCACTTTTTTGGGAAACTATCAGGAACTTTGAGTTCAAGCAATCATTTGCATAGCAACTTTTCTTCACCTCCTTCATAAAATGGAGCGGGAGTGTGATACCAATGCAAGATGATTTAAAAATTGATTCCTATTTTAGCCGGATACTGTCCCGTCCGCCGCAAGCGATTGCACAATTGGCCGGAGATGTCTCCCATCCCAATCTTTCAGGCACTGTAAAATTTTATCAATTGGGAAGAGGCGTCCTTTTATCTGCTTATTTTACCGGACTTCCTACCGAAAACTCTTCTTGTCCGCACCGAGTTTTCGGTTTGCACATTCATGAAAAAGGGGATTGTTCCGGCAATGAGCTCGATCCTTTTGCCAACGTGGGGAGCCATTACAATCCTGCCAGATGCCAGCATCCAGATCACGCTGGGGATATTCCTCCATTGATCGCCAGTGGAGACCAAGCCTGGTTTGCTTTTTATACCGATCACTTTTCACTTTGGGAGGTTTTGGGCCGCGCCGTTGTTGTCCATACGAACCGAGACGATTTCACCACACAACCGGCGGGAGATTCCGGCTCCAAAATTGGATGCGGAACTATTCAGAGAGTTGATCCTTCACCAATCAGCAGGCCGCAGCATACTTTATAGTGCGGAAACAAATCCGCAGATTGGGAGGATTGAAATGGTGAATTGTAATCGGTACAGAAACTATAACACTGGAAGAAGCGGCTGCAGAAATGAAGGCTGCGGTGGATCTTTCACAGAGTACATTCCGGTAACGGTAAATTATGAAGTCGTTTTTGGCAACGGTTTTGTAGGAGGGGACGGCATTAACAGCGGAAACGGTGTTTCTCCTGCGAATACCGGTGACTGCTTTTATACCCCGGCCACTGAATCCAGTCGCTATACCCCTACTTCTGGTGACTGTCTCTGATCCTTTCCCGCCTTTCCGGCGGGTACATAAAATCAAAACATCTTTCTTTTCTCTAAAACAGAGAGGCGGCGAGTGAATCGCCGCCTCTCTGTTTTTAAAAACAACAACTTACATTTAAAATGATTTCTTATTTTTATTGATTTTATAAACGGAAACCCCTTTCTAACTTCCCACAGATGTAATTAACAATGCTCAAAATCTTCTTGATCAGCGAAAATAAAACATTTTTTTAAATTGATCTGTTTCTTATCCCCACTATATCCGCAATGGTGATAAAATTCGTGTGCACCAGTTCTTGTTGCTCCTGAAACCAGTCGAACTCCGCTGGCGCCGGTATCTCGTGCCCAATGTTCAACTGAATCCAATAAAGCTTTACCGATACCCATTTTCCGAAAGTTACTTGAAACAGCAATTCCCATAATATTTTTCATATGAGGTGCATAAATCACATCATAGTCATTGGCATGAACATATCCGATAACATTGCCGTCTATTAAAGCAACATAGATTCTATCTTTGCTACTATCCAAAAGTTTTACTATCTTTTCTTTTGCTGCATCTTCTGAATAATCATATCCCAGTTCTCTAAGATTTAAATCATGAATTGCCTTTGCATCTGTGATTTCACATTGTCTGATTTGTAAATTCATTCATTTTCACCTCTCGTCTTCTGTGGTACATTACATTGTAGACATTGAAAAAATCGACATCCGCAATGGCAACGATACGACGTTGGTTGATCAGGGTTTTCCAAAACCTCAACTACAAACCTGCTGCGGCGGATTCTTTTGTATCGAGTACCGCAGGCCTGACAGATAATTTCATACCGGACCTGCCCTTTGCTTTTTTCTTTCTGTGCCGAACAGGCCTCAGCCAAACGGGCTGGATCTGCACCAATCTTTTGACAAACTGCTTTCCAAACAGAATTATGTCCCTGATTCTTTCCGGTCAAAAGAGCGGCTGCCGCATGGGCATACTCATGCCGGACAGTATTCCAAAAAGCTTCTTCCTCCTCCAGCAGAAAAGAGGCAATTAAGATTTTATAGGGGACGACCTTTCGCTTTTTCTGTTGGTATTTACAGCATCCGTACTGATATACTGCCCGAGAAGAAAACGCAATTTCCAGTTCGGAGGTATCTACCCCGACTATTCGATCTAATTTTTTATATTCCCGGATAATTTCTTCCACTGTATGCATCTTTTTTCCACTTTCATTTCGGGAAATTTTGATAAAAAAACGCCCCTGTGAAAAACAGGGACGCCGGTTTTAAAAGCGATAAACATCTTCTGCTGTGAGAACTTTGATTCCACGCTCTGCCAGAACCTTTGCCGCCCGCTCGCCATCCGTCACTCGCATGATAATACAGGCATCTTGCGTTGTATGGCTGATAAACGCATAAACATATTCTACATTAATCCCATTTTCATCAGCCAATGCAAATACCTGAGCCAGACTTCCCGGTTCATCTGTAATTCCCACTGCAATTACATTGGTAATGGAAACGGTAAAGCCATTTTCTTTCAGCACTTTTTCACATTTTTCCGGATCGTTAACAATTAGCCGCAGAATGCCGAAATCCACCGTGTCAGAAATGGAAATGGAACGGATATCTATTCCGTTTTCTGCCATTAAACGAGTAATCTGCGATAGACGCCCTCGCTCATTTTGTACAAATACAGAAATTTGTTTGACCAGCATGGCTTTTCCTCCTTATGAATTGGGTTCATTTCTCAAATCTACGATGCGTTTTGCCTTACCGGTGGAACGTTCTATGGAACGAGGCTCCACCAAAGTCACTTTACAATCAAGTCCCAGCACTGTACGCAGCTGAGCACGAATTTCTCTAGCTACCTTTTCCAGTGCGCCATATTGATCCAGAAGGGAGCCATCAATCAACTCCACTTTAACCTCTAAATTATCCATATAATTTTTCTTGCGCAAAATCAATTGATAATGCGGTCCAATATGGGGCGATTGAATCAATACACTTTCAATTTGGGATGGAAAGACATTAACGCCCTTAATGATAAGCATGTCATCCGTACGTCCCACTACTTTGTTCATGCGGGCAAAAGTACGTCCGCATTCACAGGGCTCATATGTAATTTTCGCAATATCCTTGGTCCGGTAGCGAAAAATGGGGAACGCTTCTTTTGACAAAGGAGTAATGACCAGTTCACCGGTTTCTCCTTCCGGCAGTACTTCCCCCGTATCCGGATCAATAATTTCTGCCAAGAAATGGTCTTCATTGATATGAAGGCCGTTGCGGAACTGACATTCACCGGATACACCAGGGCCTCCCAGTTCGGTAAGGCCATAGTTATCGGTTACGGTGATTCCAATATTTTTTTCAATCTGATCCCGCATTTCAGTAGTGCATACTTCGCTGCCGAATAGACCCAGACGCAGTTTCAGCTGATCGGCAACCCCCATATCTTTGGCAAGTTCACTTAAGTATACCGCATAAGAAGGAGTGGCTACCAGCAAAGTAGTACCAAAATCTTTCATCAGCATAATCTGCTTTTCACTGTTTCCACTAGAAATTGGTACGACCATAGAGCCGATTTTTTCCAAAGCGTAATGCAATCCGAAAGCGCCGGTAAACAATCCATAGCCAAAGGCAATTTGGGAAATATCATCTGAAGTGGCTCCCGCCGCAACGGCAAGGCGGGCCACACAATCGCTCCAAACATCCAAATCGTGTCTGGTATATCCGCCTACAATCGGCTTTCCGGTAGTACCAGAAGATGCATGAATCTCTACAATATCTTTTTTGGGTACAGCAAACAAGCCAAAGGGATAATTATCCCGCAGATCCGCTTTCGTGGTAAAAGGCAGACGGCGCACATCATCCAAAGATCTGATTTGATCTGGCGTAACACCTGCTTCTTCCATAATTTTATGATAATAAGGAACCCTGTCATAGCTCCATTTGACCGTATGCTGCAACTTTTTCAGCTGTAATGCGCGAATCTCTGCGCGCGACATGGTTTCTATATCTTTTTGCCAAAACACAAAACCGCTCCTTTCCATATGGTGACATTTTTTTCATTCTATCCTGTAATGGAGGTTCTGTCAATGATTATTTTTTCTCATTTAAAGTTTTAATCTTCAAAAGTTTAAATTGACATACTAGCTAATATCTGATATGATAATGGCCAGAGTTATTCAATGCTTTAAAGCAAAGGAGTATTTTTATGATTGCCAAAGTCATTCTGCTTGTGGTTTTCTTCGGCACCATGATCGCTATCGGTATTTATTGCCGCAAACATTCTACTGACGTTCAAGGTTTTGTATTGGGAAGTCGGAATGTCGGCCCTTGGCTGACTGCTTTTGCTTATGGGACTTCTTATTTTTCTGCCGTGGTATTTGTAGGTTATGCTGGCCAATTTGGTTGGAAATACGGCGTTGCCTCTACTTGGATCGGCATTGGAAATGCATTAATTGGCAGCCTTTTGGCCTGGGTCGTATTAGGACGTCGCACCCGCATTATGAGCAATCACCTTTCTGCTACAACTATGCCTGATTTTTTTGGAAAGCGTTTTGCAAGCAAGGCATTAAAAATTGTAGCCTCTGTCATTGTTTTTGTTTTTCTTGTTCCTTATACCGCTTCTGTATATAACGGACTGTCTCGGTTGTTTGGCATGGCCTTTGACATTCCCTATTCTGTTTGTGTCATTGCTATGGCAGTGTTAACTGGAGCTTATGTTATTTTAGGTGGATATATGGCAACCGCCATCAATGATTTTATTCAAGGCATTATTATGCTAGGAGGGATCGTAGCAGTCATTATAGCTGTACTGAATGGCCAAGGTGGGTTTTCTCAAGCGCTGTTCCAGTTGGCAAAAATTCCCAGCAAAGTACCAGCCACATTAGGACAGCAAGGCGCGTATACTTCTTTTTTTGGACCAGATCCGCTCAACCTGTTGGGTGTTGTAATTCTGACCTCTTTAGGGACTTGGGGATTACCACAAATGGTACATAAATTCTACGCCATTAAAAGCGAAAAATCCATTAAAACAGGTACAATCATCTCAACTATTTTTGCTATTATCATTTCTGGCGGATGCTATTTTCTCGGAGGACTTGGACGGTTATTTGACAACCCTGTTTTGTATAACGAACAAGGTGGAGTAATATATGATGGCATCATTCCCTTCATGCTCTCTTCTCTGCCCGATATTTTGATTGGAGTTGTGATTGTTCTGGTTCTTTCTGCTTCCATGTCCACTCTATCCTCTTTGGTATTGACCTCCAGTTCCACGCTAACACTGGACTTTTTAAAAGATAATGTTCTCAAAAATTTAAATGAAAAACGACTCCTTTTATTAATGCGTGTACTTATTGTATTTTTCATTCTGCTTTCGGTTGTTCTGGCATTGGATCCGCCTACCTTTATCGCTCAGTTAATGGGGATTTCCTGGGGCGCTTTAGCAGGCGCTTTTCTGGCGCCATTTCTTTATGGATTGTACTGGAAGGGGGTCACCAAAGCTGCAGTCTGGGCAAGTTTTGCCGCAGGAATCGGTATCACCGTAACCAATATGTTTTGGAACTATATTTCCTCCCCCATTAACGCTGGTGCTATTGCCATGATCGCCGGGCTGATTCTTGTACCATTGATTAGCATCATAACTCCTAAAATGCAGAAAAAAGAAATTGACGAAATTTTTTCCTGTTATGATGAATCCGTTACAGTAAAGCAAAAAACTGCATTGCCGGCAGAAGAAAACTAAATGGACAACGATGAAAACATCCCCCGCAAAGATATAATCTTTGCGGGGGATGTTTATAAACTGGTTAAAATCGTTATATGGATTTTTCAGGGTGATTACGATCAGCTATTTACCCGTTTTACGCCCAAGACAACTGTTTCGCCATTAATATCCCATTCTTTAACATATCCATCCATTTCTTCCAATTTTACTATATCAGCCAAAGTGTCGTTCTCGATAATAGGCAGATTTTTCTGCACAATACCGGCGATTTTTTCATTCCCTTTGACATAAACCACGATATGATCCATCACTTGAAAATCTGCTTCTTTGCGCATCGTCTGCAATTTACTGATAATTTCACGGACAAATCCTTCCTCGAGCAATTCGTCTGTCAAAACAGTTTCAATTGCCACTGTAACGCCGCCATCCTCTACTGAATAATAGTTTTCCGAACGGATCATTTCAATCAATAAATCTTCCGGTGCCAGTTCAATTTCACCGGCAGAAAGCTGGAGCTTCAGAAATCCGGTGGAATCCAGTTCTTTTTTCGCAGCACTGCCATTCAACGTAGACAAAACATTGCGAATTTCCCCTAACTGCTTGCCGTATTTAGGACCAAGAGTCTTTAACTGTGGTTTAAAATGATAGGCGGTAAAGGCAGAAACATCATCGGTAAATTCTACTGATTTAATATTTAGCTCCTCTTCGATGATCTTTTTGTAAAATTCTCCTACCCTATCTTCTGCCTTAACATACATCTTGGCCAGAGGCTGGCGGTTCTTAATAGCTGCGCCATTTCTGGCAGCGCGGCCTAGAACAACCACTTTCAAAACGGTATCCATATCCTCTTCCAGTTTTTTATCTATTAATTTCTCATCTGCAATTGGATAAGCACACAAATGTACACTCTCCGGTGCAGAAAAATCCAATCGGCAGACTAAATTGCGGTAAATACTCTCAGCCATAAACGGAATCATTGGCGCAGCCAGCTTTGCAACAGTAACCAGAGCGGTATATAAAGTCATATAAGCATTGATCTTATCCTGTGGCATTCCCTTGACCCAGAACCGTTCCCGGCTGCGGCGCACATACCAATTACTCATATCATCCACAAAATCCTGCAAAGCCCGGGCCGCTTCAGGGATTCGATAATGTCCCAGATCGTCATCCGTCTCCCTGATGAGCGTATTGAGTTTTGACAGCAGCCAGCGATCCATTACCGCCAGTTTTTCATATTCCAGCTGATATTTTGTCGCGTCAAAATCATCGATATTCGCATACAAAACAAAGAAAGCATAGGTATTCCACAGCGTACCCATAAATTTACGCTGTCCCTCTTTTACCGCTTTGTCATGAAAACGGCTGGGCAGCCAAGGCGCGGAATTGCTGTAAAAATACCAGCGGATCGCATCGGCTCCGTAAGTGGCCAGCGCCTCAAAGGGGTCGACGGCATTTCCCTTGGATTTCGACATTTTCTGTCCGTTCTCATCCTGCACCAATCCCAAAACGACTACATTGCGGTAAGGAGCCTTGTTAAACAAAAGAGTGGAAATTGCCAGCAGTGAATAGAACCATCCGCGAGTCTGATCCACCGCTTCGGAAATGAAATCTGCCGGAAATTGCTGCTCAAACAAGTCTTTGTTTTCAAACGGATAATGATGCTGTGCAAACGGCATAGAACCGGAATCAAACCAGCAGTCAATTACTTCTGGAACCCGTTTCATCTGTTTGCCGCAATGAGGACAGGTAATCGTCACCTCATCAATAAAGGGTCTGTGAAGTTCAATATTGTCCGGGCAGTTGGGCGACATTTCTTTCAGCTCCGCAATGCTGCCTACCGAATGGCGGTGTCCGCACTCACATTCCCAGATGTTCAGCGGCGTACCCCAGTAGCGGTTACGGCTGATGCCCCAGTCCTGCACATTTTCCAGCCAGTCGCCGAAACGGCCTTTGCCGATACTCTCGGGAATCCAATTAACCGTGTTGTTGTTGCGGATCAAATCGTCTTTTACCGCAGTCATTTTGATAAACCAGGAGTCTCTGGCGTAGTAAATCAACGGGGTTCCACAGCGCCAGCAATGGGGATAGCTGTGTTCAAACACCGGCGCCTCAAACAAAAGGCCGCGTTTTTCCAAATCTACAAGAATCGCCTTGTCCGCGTCTTTACAAAATGTACCGGCCCAGTCCGTTTCTTTGGTCATTTCGCCTTTTGCGTCTACCAGCTGAACGAAGGGCAAATCGTAATTGCGTCCCACATTTGCGTCATCCTCACCAAAAGCGGGGGCGATGTGTACCACGCCGGTACCATCGGTCAATGTTACATAGCGGTCACAGGTTACATACCAACATTTTTTATCCGGTTTTACAAAGTCAAAAAGAGGCTCATATTCTTTATATTCCAAATCTTTGCCCACAAAGTGTTCCAAAATTTTCGTCTCACCCTTGAGCACAGTATCTACCAGCGCCTCAGCCATATAATACGTTTTTCCTTCATTTTCCACTTTAACGTAGCTTTCTTCTGGATGAACACACAAAGCCACATTAGAAGGAAGTGTCCAAGGAGTGGTAGTCCAAGCCAGGAAATAAGCGTCTTCCCCTTTTACTTTAAAGCGGACAATGGCCGAGCGCTCTTTGACATCTTTATATCCCTGCGCTACTTCATGGCTGGACAGCGGCGTTCCACAGCGGGGACAATAGGGGACAATTTTAAAGCCTTTGTACAAAAGTCCTTTTTCCCAAATCTGCTTTAGAGCCCACCACTCAGACTCAATAAAATCGTTGTCGTAGGTTACATAAGGGTGCTCCATATCTGCCCAGAAACCGACGGTACCGGAAAAATCCTCCCACATACCTTTGTATTTCCAAACACTCTCTTTGCATTTTTCAATAAATGGCTCCAAACCATATTCTTCGATCTGTTCTTTGCCATCGAGCCCTAACAGTTTTTCTACTTCCAATTCCACCGGAAGACCATGCGTATCCCATCCCGCCTTTCTGGGAACCTGATGGCCTTTCATCGTCTGATAGCGGGGAATCATATCTTTGATCGCACGGGTTAATACGTGACCAATATGGGGTTTTCCGTTGGCCGTAGGAGGACCGTCATAAAAAGTATAGGTCTCACCTTCTTTATGGCTGTCAAGGCTCTTTTCAAAGATTTGGTTCTCTTTCCAAAACTTCTCCACTGCTTTTTCTCGATCCACAAAATTCATATCAGTGGATACTTTCTCGTACTTGCTCATTCTGTTTACCTCCCAAATCGTCCTACATTTGATACGGAAAGTCAAGACCACGCGTGAAACGCGTGGCTTGCACCAAGCCCTAGAAGGGCTTAATACTGGCCAGCGTCTCAAGACGCATCGAATGGTCCGCCAATCGCATTACTTTTACAGGCCGCCGCTAAA
>Ga0129308_1000342_pt1 | contig 75551 bp, 79 predicted proteins | sample L827metagenome_FD_94440 | JGI IMG/M metagenome (GOLD analysis project Ga0129308, IMG submission 94440) | Ring-tailed lemur group fecal microbial communities from Wisconsin, USA - L827 metagenome | ecosystem: Host-associated > Mammals > Digestive system > Large intestine > Fecal | place: USA...
TTATCACACATTATCACGCATTATACGTTGTAAATTTGTTGCAATTTTGTTGCAAAATCTGAAGCGAAGTACCGCAAACTCGCATAAATACTGGCTTTATTTGTCCAAAGTTTTCATCGTCGGAAAGAGCAAAACATCACGTATCGCCGCCGCATTCGTGAGCAGCATACACATACGGTCAATTCCAAACCCGATTCCACCTGTCGGCGGCATACCGATCTCCAATGCATTCAGGAAATCTTCATCGGTCGTATTCGCCTCTTCATCTCCCTGGGCAAGCTGTTCTTCCTGCGCTTTGAATCGCTCTCTCTGATCGATCGGGTCGTTCAGCTCTGAGTACGCGTTCGCCATCTCCCAGCCGTTCATGAAGAACTCGAAACGTTCTACGTACTCCGGATTCTCCGGTTTCTTCTTGGTAAGCGGAGAGATCTCGATCGGATGATCCATCACGAAGGTCGGCTGAATCAGGTGTTCCTCTGCAAATTCTTCAAAGAACAGGCTTAAGATATCACCCTTTTTATGTCTGTCTTCGTATTCTACGTGATGCTGGTCTGCCAGCGCTCTGGCCTCTTCGAGTGTATGCACTTCATTCCAGTCAACGCCTGCATATTTCTTCACTGCATCCACCATGGTGATGCGTTCAAACGGCTTTCCGAGATCCATCTCCACGCCGTTATACACGATCTTTGTGGTTCCCAGGACTTCCTGTGCCACATGGCGGTACATATTCTCGGTCAGATCCATCATACCGTTGTAATCGGTATATGCCTGATATAATTCCATCAGAGTAAATTCCGGGTTATGTCTGGTATCCAGACCTTCGTTACGGAATACTCGTCCAATCTCGTATACACGCTCCAGACCGCCTACGATCAGTCTCTTTAAATATAACTCCAAAGAGATACGAAGCTTGAAGTCTTCGTTCAGTGCGTTAAAATGTGTCTCAAACGGTCTTGCGGCAGCTCCTCCGGCGTTGGCAACCAGCATCGGAGTCTCTACCTCCATAAATCCCTGTCCGTCGAGGTACTTACGGATTGCGCTGATGATTCTGGAACGCTTGATAAATGTATCCTTTACCTCCGGATTCATGATCAGGTCCACATATCTCTGACGATAGCGGACATCGGTATCGGTCAGCCCGTGGAACTTCTCCGGAAGAACCTGAAGGCTCTTGGTAAGAAGAGTCACTGCGGATGCATGAATGGAAATCTCACCGGTCTTAGTTTTAAACACTTCACCTGAAAGTCCTACAATATCGCCGATATCCATTTTCTTGAATGCTTTATATTCCTCTTCTCCGATACTGTCCCTTGCAACATAAGACTGGATATTGCCCTGAAGGTCCTGGATGTTACAGAAAGAAGCTTTTCCCATAACACGCTTGGACATCATACGTCCTGCCAGCACTACATGTTTGCCCTCCAGCTCCTCAAAATGGTCTTTTACTTCCTGGCTGTGATGTGTCACATCAAATTTAGTGATCTCAAACGGATTCTGGCCGTTTGCCTGAAGCTCCGCCAGTTTCTCACGGCGCACCTTTCTTAAATGATTAATGTCCGGTTCCTGTCCATTGTTCTGCTGTGCTCCCACGTTTTCCTCTCCTTTTCTATATATTTGCAGCTTTTGGGTTTCGCCGCATCCTCTCTTATGATACCGCCTGCTATTAAATCGAACGGTTAATCTTCAAAACTTCGTATTCAATCACACCTGCCTGGGTCTCTACCGCTACCACATCGCCGACTTTCTTTCCGATCAGGGCTTTTCCAACCGGTGATTCATTGGAAATCTTTCCTGCCAGGCTGTTCGCCTCTGTGGAACCTACCAGCTTGAATTCGATCTCTTCGTCAAATTCCTTATCGTATACATCTACTGTACATCCGATGCTGATCTTCTCCAAATCTACGTCATCCTCAACAACGACTTCCGCATTCTTAAGAATCTTTTCCAGCTCATCAATACGTGCTTCGATATCGCGCTGTTCGTCCTTCGCCGCGTCATACTCTGCATTCTCGGACAAATCCCCCTGCTCTCTTGCCTCTTTAATCTTAGCTGCAACCTCTTTTCGTTTTACAACCTTCAGATTCTCCAGCTCGTCTTCCAGTTTCTTAAGTCCAGTATACGTAAGTAATGTTTTTTTTGCTTCCATTCTACTTCTCCTCTTACTACTTCTGCAGGATAACATCCCTTTTTCCATGAGCGTTCCGCTTGTTTTCCTTCTATTATATATAGGAAAATTCCCGCGAAACAGTCTCTCTTAAAGATACTTTCACAATTTCATAATTATACATAATTTAATAAGGCATGTCAATCTTTTTTCCAACCCATTTTTTCTGAAATTTGGCCCGAAATTTTCCTGAAAATCCTCTAACCGGTTTTCTCTGACAGCTTGTCCTGCAGCAATTCTTCCAGCTCCTCATAGCTTTCCACATGATTGATCAGGTCCCGGAGTTTTGCCGAGCCTTCCAGCCCCTTTGTATACCATGCCACATGCTTGCGCATCTCACGGATACCGAGGTAGTCTCCCTTGAATTCAATCTGCAGCCTGGCGTGGCGGAGCATCATTTCTTTTAACTGTTCCTTGTCCGGCCGTCCGGGAATGCGCCCGGTCTCTTCCCACTCCAGCAGCTCCCGGAAAATCCACGGATTCCCCTGGCAGCCCCGGCCAATCATGAGCGCATCACATCCGGTTTCCTGAAACATCGCTGACGCACTTGCGGCATCTATGATATCTCCGTTTCCGATCACCGGAATGGAGACGGCCTCCTTCACCCGGCGGATAATCTCCCAGTCTGCCTTGCCGGAATAATACTGCTCGCGCGTGCGGCCATGCACTGCGATCGCTGCACCGCCCGCCTGCTCGATGACTTTCGCGATCTCAGCCGCATTTACATGCTCGTCGTCAAATCCTTTTCTGATTTTAACTGTCACTGGTTTTTGAATCGCATGGGATACGGCATACACAATATCATACACCAGAGAAGGCTGATTCATGAGCGCGGAGCCTTCTCCATTTTTTACCACCTTCGGAACAGGGCAGCCCATATTGATATCCAATATCTGAAACGGCAGCTCCTCGATCCGTTTCGCCTGCTCACTCATGATTTTCGGATCGGACCCGAATAGCTGCAGGGACACCGGATATTCCTGCGGATGGATCATAAGCAGGGCTTTCGTGTTTTTATTGCGATACTGCAATGCCTTGGCGCTGATCATCTCCATGCACAGAAGGCCCGCCCCCTGCTCTTTGCAAAGTAAGCGAAATGGCAGGTCTGTTACTCCTGCCATGGGTGCCAAAATATATCTGTTTTCCAGCTCTACATTTCCTATCTTAAGTGTCTTTGCCATCACAAATCTTCTCCCAGGAAAAATACTTTATAATACAATTCAAGCTGTGTGAGCAGTTCCTGCTTCTCGGGATCATTCTGCATCTGCTTGATCTTAAGCTGACTTCCGATATCATCAAACATCGGATCGCCTTCCTTTGAGCTGACCTCAAATTGAAGAGAACCGTCCTCATCATATGTCAAAGTGAGAATCCCGCCCACATCATTCACATACAGCACGCACAAAATCTTAAGTTCATCCTGAATATGCTGAGGCAAATTCGCAAAATCGGGATTCAGATAATATTTTTCTTCATAGGAGTTTGCCCCGCAGAGCACAATCTTATCCTGATACATTCTCTCTTCTCCTTACACATATCCGTAAATTCCGCGGACAGATACTTCGCCTGCAAATACCTGGCTCAAGCTTCCGTCCTCCCGGCGCACCAGAAGCTCTCCCTTCTCGTTGATCCCCAGCGCCGTTGCATGATACTGCGCGCCCGGCTCCAGAACGCACACCTGGCGATCCCGGTTTACAAGAATCTGATTATATCCATCTAACAAAAAGGATAAATCTCCGGTCAGACAGAACTGTTCATAATATTCTTCAAACTTTTTCATCACGGCGGCGATCAGCCCCGCACGCCTAATCTGTTCGCCACTCTCCAGCCTGAGAGAGGTAGCCGTCTCCCGGATTTCTTCCGGAAAGGATTCCATATTCGCGTTGATTCCTACACCGATCACCACATAATTGATGTAATCGATCTCCGCACTCATCTCCGTGAGGATACCGCAGATTTTCTTCTTGTTCAGTACCAGATCATTGGGCCATTTAATCCGCGCCTGAATCTCTTCTTCTTCCTTCAGCGCCATCGCCACACTGTAGGCCATGAGCAATGTCAGCATCGGTGCTTTTGCCGGATCAAACTTTGGGCGAAGAAGAAGGCTCATATAGATGCTGCTCCCCGGCGGCGACTGCCAGGTCCGGCCTCTTCTGCCCTTCCCCGCATTCTGCTGATCCGCCACAAATAAAGCTCCGTGGCTTCCGCCCGTTTCCCCCGCCGCTTTCGCCCGGGTGTTCGTCGAATCTGTCTCATCATAAAAGGAAACGTTCTGGCCGGCCCATCTGGTGTCCATATGGCTGACAATCTCTTCTTTGGACAGAATATCCGGGCAGCCCGTAATCCGATACCCTTTATTGCGGACTGCCTCAATCTCATATCCTTCTTCTTTTAACTGGTTGATTGCTTTCCACACCGCTGTGCGCGAAACCTGGAAAGTATCACAAATCTGCTGTCCGGACAGATATCCATCCGTCCGGCGGAGCATTTTCAATATTTCTGCTTTCATTATTTTTCTTCTGTTTCCCCTAAGGTCGCCACCATGATGGCTTTAATGGTATGCAGACGATTCTCTGCTTCTTCAAATACCTTGGAAGCTTCGCTCTCGAACACTTCCTCTGTCACTTCCTTGCCCTTTACTGCCGGCAGACAGTGTGAGAAAATCGTAGTCGCTTTGCCGGTACGCTCCATCAGTTCCTTATTTACCTGATAAGGTTTGGCGATACGCTCTCTCTCCTGCTCCTTTTTCTCCTCGCCCATGGAAATCCATACATCCGTGTAGAGTACATCCGCACCCTTCACACCATCCAAATCCTCTGTAATCTCAATCACCGCACCGGATTCCTCTGCATAGCCGCGGCACTCCATCACGAGGTCACGATCCGGCCAGAGCGCTTTCGGTCCGATGATGGTCACGTTAACTCCCATTTTCACAGAGCCGATCAAAAGGCTGTTTGCAACGTTATTACGTCCGTCGCCCAGGTAAGCCACCTTCAGCCCTTTCAGATGACCGAACTGTTCTTTCATTGTCAATAGCATTGCCAGGCACTGCGTCGGATGATATGTATCCGTCAGACCGTTCCATACCGGGACTCCGCTGTACTCAGCCAGGATATCGGCATAATCCTGCTCGAATCCGCGGAACTCGATTCCGTCGAACATTCTTCCCAGAACCCGTGCCGTATCTTCGATACTTTCCTTATGTCCAAGCTGAATCTCATTCCCTGCCAGATAGGTAGGGATACCGCCTTCATCCTGCGCGCCGATGGTAAATGCACACCGGGTACGGGTGGACGGTTTCTCAAAAATGAGTGCAATATTCTTGCCCTTTAAGCTGTTCCCCGTGATTCCCTTTTTCTTCTTCTCCTTCAGATCTGCTGCAAGATCAAGCAGATATTCGATTTCCGCCGGAGTATAGTCTTTGAGTGTCAAAAAATTACGTCCTTTTAAGTTCATCTTCTCATCCTTCCTTATGCCTGTAATGACATGGACAAACTTCGGAAGCTTCTCCAGTCTCTCGATCGGGCTTGCTTCGTATTTGAGGCAGACGGCCTCCCACAGTTCATCCACTTTATAAATCCTATATTTCTGAATCCGCATAAGCTTGGCACTGGCTTCCAGCATTCCCAAAAATAGTTCTTCATCGGTGCATCCGATGGGAAGCTTCAATTTGAATCGATACTCTGCCTTCTCCAGCTCACTTATCCGGCTCATTATTTCTACATAATAACACTCTTCGCGCGTTTGTTCAATATAATAAATGGTCCCAACCAGCCCATAAAGCATTCTTTTTGCATCATAATACCCAATCCTTAGATTCTGACGGCTTCTTTTTCCCGAAAATTCCAGGATATTCCCAAGACCTACCCGGGGGAGGATCTCATACATACACCCGTCTTCCGGAATGACCGCACGTGGAATCCGGCCCGGTCCAAAGATACGCACCTGGATCATATTTTTATATCCCCGTTTCAAAAGTGAATTGGTTGGCAGGTTATTCACTACCCCTCCGTCAATATAAGTCTTCCCGTGAAGCGGTTCATTCTTAAAGCCCAGCAGATATGCGCTGGCAAGAAGAAAATCCTCCAAAAGCCCTTCAGGTATATCCTCGATACTAAGATCCAGTTCTTTAAAGTCCGACAGGGAAAACGTCATCAGGCAGAATTCTTTCCCGCAATGACGTATCTTCTCCTCGTCAACCACTTCATGAATCAACTCCCGCAGAGGAGTGATATCCACACCGCCATCCGTCAGCTTGTCCCACAACTCCGCAAGAAGCGTACGGATAGAGGCCTCTCCTTCAAAAAAGTGTTCCAGCAGATCATCATCCACATCCATCACTTTGGAAAACGTCATCTCCTGCCAGATATGCTCTGCCTTTCCATAGTCCCCCATACAAACGAGGGCGCCGTTTAGAGCGCCCACTGAAGTCCCGGCCACCGCACAGATCTTCACGCCCGCCTCCCTGAGCGCTTTCCACGCTCCGATCTGGTAGGCACCACGTGCTCCTCCGCCGTCAAATACCAGTCCATATTCCAAATTCATATCGATTACAGGTTTCAATATCCCACTTCCTTTTATGCCTGCCAGTATATCTGATCCGTGATAAAACGCCTTGTCGCTTATCTGCATTTGGCATTCGCTGCCTTATGAATGAAACCAATGTCCGCCGATGAGCTGGCCAAAATTCTGCCCGTCTCCAAAATACAGGGCGCTTCCCACCGGGCTTACACCTGCCAGTGCCTCACCTGCTGCCCGGTAGCAGCTCTCTGTCGTCTTACCGCTTGCCAGCACCCGGTCAAGCTTCCCGGTGATCGCCGGTCCGAACTGGCCACTCTGATAGATGACTTCCCGGATGCTGTTCGGGAAAGAACTGCTTTTTACCCGGTTCATCACGACTGCTCCGACTGCCACCTGACCCTCATAGGGCTCCCCGCCGGCCTCACAGTAGATCAGTGCTGCCAGCAGCTCCTCGTCATCGGATGAGGCAGGCACTGCCTGAGGATTGTCCTGAATCGCGCGCTGTGCTTCCTGCTCCCTGGCCGCCTCTTCCTCCGCCGCCTTCTTAGCTGCTTCTTCTGCCTCTTTTCTCTCCTGCTCCTGTCGGCGTATCTCTTCTGCCGCCTGCGTCATATAACGGGCGGCCGTCTGAAATACCGCCGCATGCTCTGATACGCCTACCTTCTGCCGCTGTTCCGCGCTCTTTAGCACATCCAGACTTCCTGCCATCACACGTAAGTTTCCTGTATAAAACATCATGGCACATGTCATCGTTATGCACATGAGCTTCTTCCATCTAGTTGTTTTCATAAAAACCTCCTGATTTTTCTTTTTCAGATTGATTCCGGGTTCCGAAATCCGCTCTGACCCTTAAATTGCCTCGCATAACTTTTCGCTGCACTGTTCTGTCAGCTCTTATGCTTACATTTAAGTATACGCAAGAATTTTCGTATTTATTACATTTGTTACGAAATTGTTACGTTTTTCAGGAGGAATCTTAACATATCCCTGTTTCCACTGTCAACTGACAATTTCTGGGGACATACTCTCTTCCATCAGCTTCTCCTCTGCCTTGCAGCCTCAAACAAAAGCACCGTCGCGGCCATCGCCGCATTCAGGGATTCTACCTGTCCGCACATCGGAATTCTGATATAAGTCCCGGCACTGTCCGCCACCTCACTGCTGAGGCCGTTCCCCTCATTTCCGATCAAAAACGCGGTCCCTTTCCGATAATCCTCAGCCTCATAACTGTTCTTCCCTTCCAGATGGGCCGCGTAAGTTCCCACTCCAGCTTCGTTCAGCATTTGAACTGTCTTCGGAAGGTCATCCACGTACACAAACGGCATCCGGTAAATCGAGCCCATCGTGGAGCGGATTACCTTTGGATTGTAAATGTCCACGCAATCCTTACTCAGAATCACGCCCGTTACTCCTGCCGCTTCCCCGGCACGAAGAATGGTTCCCAGATTTCCCGGATCCTGCAGATTATCCAGCACGACCAGAAGCGGCTGACTGCTCTCTTCCTCTTTTCTCCCGAGAATCTGCTCCATGCTGTACCGGCTCTGATTTAAAACGGCCAGAACGCCCTGGGGCGACTTGGTATCAGACACATGGCCGAAAACCGAATCCGATAAAATATTCAGCTTCATCCCCCACCCGTCCAGATTCCGCTCTGCACATTTCCGCTCATAAAAGCCCTGTGACACATAGATTTCCCGCACCTGCTCTCTCGGCGCCTCCGCAAACATACGGATTCCCTCTACCAGAAATACACCGTCTTCATCCCGGGCCTTCCGCTTTTTCTGCCATTTGATCAACTGTTTTACTTTATCATTTGCGGTACTCGTTATCATGAATTATACCGTTCCTTTACTTAATTTATTCAAAACTTCATTTTCACCGATAATAATAAGCACATCCCCACTTGTCAGCACCTCATCCGGCATGATGTTGACCATCACCTTGCCGCCACGAATCACACCGACCACATTTACCCCCAGATGTTCTCTGACATTCAGCCCCCGCAGGGTCTCTCCAATCCACTGATCGGGTATCTGTACCTCTACCATACTGTAATCCGGGGACAGCTCGATCCAGTCGGCAAAGTTCCGCGCCGCCAGTACATTGGCGATCCTAAGCCCCATCTCACGCTCCGGGAATACCACCATATCTGCACCCAGTTTTTTGAGGATATTAGCATGCATGTCATTTTTTGCCTTCGCCAGCACCAAGGGAGCTCCCAGTTCTTTTGCCTGCATGGTCGCAAGAACACTGATTTCCAGGTTCTCGGCCAGCGCCACGATCACACCGTCCAGGTTTCTGACTCCCAGCGATTTCATCAGATTCTCATCCTTTACCTCCCCACACATGGCATGGGATACATACGGTGCAATTTCCTGCACACGCTCTTCCGAGGCATCCACCGCGATGACCTCACATCCTAATTTTTCCAGAGTCACTGCCAGGCTGAATCCAAAACTTCCCATCCCCAGCACTGCATATTGTTTGCCCATTTTTTGTTCCTTTCCCTACTGTTTTTGATTGTTGCTGTTCGTTTCGTTTCCAATATCACATTTCGAGAAATCTTCATACGTAAACAGACTCTTCTAACCAACCATGATCTCTTCCGACGGCAGCCTGCGTATCTTATCCCGCTGATTCTTCTTTGCCCCAAACGCAAGAGCCAGCGTGATCGGGCCGATTCGTCCCAGATACATCAACAGCATGATCACCAGTTTGCTGGCCGTACAGAGCTGCGGCGTCAGATCAGCCGTAAGACCCACCGTTCCGATTGCGGAGGTCGTCTCGTACAGAACGCGGATGAATGATACATCCCCTTCCATCGCCGTCACGACCGTCGTCCCTACGATCAACACCACGAAAGAAAAAAGCACGATACACATCCCGGTTCTGATATACTTCATCTCAATCCGCCGCCCGAAGCATTCCGTATCCTGCCCTCCCCGGATAAATGTCATGCACGCAAGACACAGCATCGCGATAGTGGTCGTCTTCACACCTCCCGCCGTTCCTCCCGGGGAACCGCCGATAAACATCAGAATGCAGGTCGTAAACATTGTTTCCGGCTCCAGTGCTCCCTGCGGCACTGTGGCAAAGCCCGCCGTTCTGGTAGAGATTGAATGAAAGGCCGAATTCATCATCTTCTTCCAGAGAGGCATCGTTCCTATCGTATCCGGATTTGCAAATTCCATCACGAAAAAGCTCAATGCTCCGGTCACGATCAAAAGTACCGTCATGACAATCACAATTTTCGTGTGCAGGCGAAGTTTTCCCCATATGCGGTCTGCTGTCAGTTCCTTTTTCCACACCCGTTTTAAATTCTGCACCAAATCCTGCCAAACCGGGAATCCCAATCCGCTCAGTATAATCAACAACATAGTGGTAACGCTGATGAGTGGATTGCCTGCATACCGGATAAAACTGGAATCTCCCAGAATATCCACCCCTGCATTACAAAAGGCAGAGACTGCATGGAAAACCGAATAACCAATTCCTTTTAGCAGACCAAATTCCGGTATGAATTGAAACGCGTATAAGACAGCTCCCGCCGCCTCAACCACAAAGGTTCCTTTTAAAATCCGTATCACCATCGCAACCATGCCCGCCAGGGAATCCATACTATAGCTCTCCTGTATGATTACCCGCTCTTTCAGGGAAATCCGCCTCCTCATTATCAGGAAAAATGCGGTTACGCAGGCAATGATCCCCAACCCGCCTATCTGAATCAAAATCAGCAGCACACTCTTTCCAAACAGAGTGAACTGTACTGCCGGAGTCACTGTCACAAGTCCTGTCACACATACAGCCGTAACCGCTGTAAATAATGCATCAACAAATGAAATGGGACGAGTATTCGATATCGGCAGCCATAAAAGCAGGCCGCCCAGAAAAATGATTCCCAAAAACCCGGCCGCAAGAAGCTGCACGGTACTGAACCTGATATTCTTCTTTTTCTTCATCATGTCTTCCCTTTATAATAACTGAATTTTCCGATGTTATATACTTATTGCTTTCATTACAGTATATATTACCAGATAATCCTATCTTTGAATATGACTTTTTTGTTCTTATTAAGACTTAACCCCGGACCGCCGCAGGCAATCCAGGGTCAAAATAATTCTTCTATTTTCTACTATTCTATAATCAAACTCTCCTCATTTTCCATCGATAAGCCCCTGCGACTTTTCAAATCTTTTGCAGCCGCAATTTACACTTTAAAGCGGTACCCAACTCCCCATATTGTCTCAATATACTGTGGATTGGATGTATCATATTCGATCTTCTCCCGTATCTTCTTGATATGCACCGTCACCGTCGCAATATCTCCGATGGACTCCATATCCCAGATCTCACTGAAAAGTTCATCCTTCGTATACACATGATTGGGATGTCCCGCCAGGAAGGTGAGCAGGTCGAATTCCTTGGTGGTAAAGTTTTTCTCTTCCCCGTTCACCCAGACTCTCCGTGCCGTCGTATCAATCTTCAGGCCTCGAATCTCAATAATCTTATTCTCAGACACCGCACTTCCGATCAGTCGTTCATACCGCGCCAGATGTGCCTTCACCCGCGCTACCAGTTCGCTCGGACTGAACGGCTTGGTCATATAATCATCTGCGCCAAGACCCAGCCCCCGAATCTTATCAATATCATCCTTTTTCGCAGAAACCATAATGATCGGGGTATTCTTCTCGTCCCGCACTTTTCTGCATATCTCAAATCCGTCTACTCCAGGCAGCATCAAATCCAGGATCACAAGGTTGAATTCTCCGTTCAGCGCCCGGTCAAGTCCCGTGGTCCCGTCATTTGCCACCTCCACTTCAAAACCGCTTAGTTCCAGATAATCCTTCTCCAGATCCGCGATCGCCTCTTCATCTTCTACAATCAGTATCTTACTCATGAATTGGTACCTCCTGATATTTTCTTATTACAAAATACATGACCGTTCCGGTGCCTTCCCGGCTGGTAGCCCAAATCTTGCCGCCATGATCCTCAATAATCTTCTTCACAATGGAAAGCCCGATCCCGCTGCCTCCCTTGGAAGAATTCCGCGACGCATCCGTCCGGTAAAACCGGTCGAAAATATTCGGCAAATCTTTCGCGGCGATTCCCTTGCCGTTATCTTCAAGCTCTACCTGTATAAAGTCTCCTACATCCTTCACCCGCAGGTTGATCAGTCCGTGTTCCCGCTCCATGTACTTCAGGGAATTACTAATGATATTGTTGATAACTCTCTTAAGCTGTTCCGGGTCGGCGATGATCTTCTGGTCACCTTCCACATAGTTGAAATACCCAAATTCCACATTCTTGGAATTCAGTTCCATCTCCAGATCCTCGGCACAGTCGTCAAAATATGCATTGACCGAGAGCGGGGCAAAATTATACGGAATCCGGTTTGTGTCAATCTTGGAATATAATGTAAGCTCATTGATGAGCAAATCCATCTCGTTAGCCTTATTATAAATGATTCCGATGTATTTTTCCATCTTTTCCGGCGTATCCGCCACACCGTCCCGGATTCCTTCTACATACCCCTTGATCGCGGTGATCGGGGTCTTAAGGTCGTGAGAAATATTGCTGATCAGTTCTTTGCTCTCCCGGTCACTTCGCAGCTTCTCCTCCGCATTGTCCTTAAGCCTTTGACGCATCTCCTCAAAAGTCTGGATGAGCTGCCCCATCTCGTCGTCTTTCTCCGGCTTCAGTTCAAAGTCCAGATTGCCTTCTTTTACATTGCGCGCTGCCTGCTGGAGCTTTGCAACCGGACTTATGATTCCTCCGTAAATCCAGAGAATCATAAGCATGGCCGTCAGCACCAGGATCATAACGATCGAGATCCCCGTGTGGAACATAAAATTCCTGACCTCCGGCATCTCGCCTAAAACCTGCAGTGAGTGGGAAAAGCTCTTATATTCTGTGCCGGTGCTCCCGTAGGTCTTCTCGATCACACCAATCTGATACTGGGCGATTCCCCAGGTCAGAAGCGCCGTCAGGATCACCGGGATGGTAATGACCGTCACAAATGCAACTACCAGTCTGGTTTTTATCTTCATGCTGTTCTATCCTCTTTCTCAAATCTTCTAAGGCACCGATGCCTGCGGGTTTCTCTTCACTTCGCACCCGGATCTTTGACACCCTTCAGCCGGCACAAAGCAGACGTCTCCCGAGGCATTTTACCCCTGCATCTATACAATAGAATAGCACAAAAAAGGGCGCTTCACAGCAAAGCGCCCATAAATTTTTATAAAAATTCTATAAATACTGCTTCAAGATCTCAACCTTATCCAGCTTCTCCCACGGAAGATCCAGATCATTTCTTCCAAAGTGTCCGTAAGCTGCGGTCTGTTTATAAATCGGACGACGCAGATCAAGCATCTTGATAATGCCCGCCGGGCGCAGATCAAAGTTTTCACGCACGATTTCAACCAGCTTATTGTCTGAAACCTTTCCTGTTCCGAAGGTATCTACCATGACAGAAGTAGGCTGAGCCACACCGATCGCGTAGGAAAGCTGAATCTCACATTTCTTTGCAAGTCCTGCTGCCACGATGTTCTTTGCCGCATATCTCGCCGCATACGCTGCTGAACGGTCCACCTTGGTGCAGTCTTTTCCGGAAAATGCCCCGCCGCCGTGGCGCGCCATTCCGCCGTAGGTATCTACGATAATCTTTCTTCCGGTCAGTCCGCTGTCTCCGTGTGGTCCGCCGATCACAAAACGGCCCGTCGGATTGATGAAAAATTTCGTATTCTCATCTACCATCTCCGCCGGAAGGATCTCGTCAAAGATGTATTTCTTCACATCTGCGTGAATCTGCTCCTGCGAAACTTCCGGGTCATGCTGGGTGGACAGCACCACTGCATCCAAACGCGCCGGAATTCCATTTTCATCGTATTCTACGGTAACCTGACTCTTTCCATCGGGGCGAAGATAGGTCAGTGTGCCATCCTTTCTCACCTCGGTAAGCCGTCTTGCCAGCTTGTGTGCAAGTGCGATCGGGTAGGGCATATATTCCTCTGTCTCATCGGTGGCATATCCGAACATCATTCCCTGATCTCCTGCTCCGATCGCTTCCAGTTCATCCTCGGACATCTTGTGCTCTTTCGCCTCAAGCGCCTTATCCACACCCATAGCAATATCGGTGGACTGCTCATCGATCGCTGTGATCACACCACAATTGTCCGCGTCGAAGCCAAACTTTCCACGGGTATAGCCAATCTCTCTTACGGTATCTCTCACAATTTTCTGAATATCCACGTATGCGCTGGTGGTGATTTCCCCCATCACCATCACAAGTCCTGTAGTCGTGCATGTCTCACATGCCACCCGGCTCATCGGGTCCTGCTCCATCAGTGCGTCCAGAATCGCATCGGAAATCTGATCGCACATTTTATCCGGATGCCCTTCGGTTACGGATTCGGAAGTAAACAATAAACGTTCCATCTTGTATTCCCCTTTCTTCTTCTGTTCTCTCTCTTATCTTGACCTGCAGCATCGCTTTTCGCATGTGCGCTGTCGCCGCCCTGCCGGGATGATCTCCTTCTGACCCTCCCCGGCATTCCAGACCGAAATATGCTCGGCAGCAAAAAAAAGTCAGCCCCGAAGGACTGACCCGATACTTCTCATCAATCCTCTTATTGTTCGATTACTCGCTCAGGTTGGCACCTTCCATCCAATGGGGTTGCCGTGGCTTCTCAGGTCCTTTGTACCTCCACCACTCTGAATAAGAGAAAGTTCTATTCTGTTTGCTTCGCTACTCATAATAGCACCATACTGTATGTCCGTCAATACGATTTTTACAGTTATTTATAAATATTTTAGCCCCTACTCCGGAGCAGCAAATCGTATCACCGGATACTAGCTTACTTTTAACTTAAACTTCTGAATCTCACGGTCCGTCGATACCTTCTCGATCATGGCGCCGAGGCTTCTCAGTTTTTCTTCAAACCGCTCATAGCCGCGCTGAATATAAACAATATCGTCTACAAAAGTGAAGCCTTCCGCTGCGAGGCCCGCGATCACAAGCGCTGCACCCGCACGCAAATCCGGCGCGCTGACTCTCGCTCCCGAGAATCCGCTCACACCTTCTATGGTAGCAGAATTGCCTTCTATCTTAACATTTGCTCCCATTCTGGCAAGCTCACCAAGATATTTGAAACGATTCTCAAAAATGCTCTCCGTAATCGTACTTGTCCCTTTGCACAGAGCTAATGTGACACCAATCTGTGGCTGCATATCCGTCGGAAATCCCGGATACGGAAGTGTCTTTACATGAGTATTATGCAAATCACCCTTGGACACCACGCGGACCGCATCATCCAGTTCTTCCACCTCACAGCCGATCTCCAGAAGCTTCGCGATAGTCGCTTCCAAATGCTTGGGAATCACGTTCGTAACCGTGACATCCCCGCGTGTCGCTGCCGCCGCAAACATAAACGTACCAGCTTCAATCTGGTCCGGAATGATCGAATAGTTCGTCTTATGGAAACGGGAAACACCACGAATCTTAATCACATCCGTTCCGGCACCGCGGATGTTCGCTCCCATACTGTTCAGGAAGTTGGCAACATCAACCACATGCGGCTCTTTTGCCACATTCTCCATGATCGTCTGTCCTTCCGCCATAGATGCCGCCATCATCACATTGATCGTCGCGCCGACACTAACCACGTCAAAATAGATGTGCTTTCCCACCAGACGATCTGCCTCGGCAATAATCTTACCGTGCTCAATATCTACATAGGCGCCCAGCGCACGAAAGCCCTTCAGATGCTGGTCGATCGGACGGCTTCCGATATTGCACCCGCCCGGAAGAGCCACTTCTGCCTTTTTATACTTGCCGAGCAGCGCTCCAAGCAGATAGTAAGAAGCTCTAATCTTCTTTATATAGTCATACTCAATATCAAAGTCTGTAATGTTTCCTCCGTTAATCTTAACCGTATGCCGGTCAATCCGGTGCACCGTAGCACCGATTCCCGCAATCGCTTCCAGCAGTACATTGATGTCATTTACATCCGGGAGATTGTCAATCGTTACAGTCTCATCAGTCATGATTGCCGCAGCGAGAATCGCAAGCGCAGCATTCTTAGCACCGCCGATCTCTACTTCGCCGACCAGCGGGTTTCCACCCTTAATTATATACTGTTCCATATTGCACCTCTACTGATGGTTTCCTTCCCTTTTTAATTATTTATCCCGTAATTATTACCGATATATATTAGTATAGCCTGATGATTCCGGCTGATACTATCTTACTTTTGCTATTAATGTCAGGAATTTCATAAAACTATTTACTTTTCGATTATAGCACACTCACCGCACTTTGTAAAATTTTTTCTGAACTGCTGAAAAAGCTTTGTAAATATTTTGTAACATTTTATACCCTTCCGTTGCCTTTTCATCCATACTCCTGCTAAGCAATGCTATACAATAAAATATAAATCTTACAACTGATTTTCCAGCGCATCCTGGACCTTTTCTATGGTCTCTTCCAGGCCCATCTCATCCTCCGAAACCGTAATATCCGCATATTTTTCAAATAAGACGACTCTTTCATCATACAAATCTTTTAATGTCTGACCTTCTCTAAGTGTAACACCGCGTTTTTTTGCATTTCTCAGGCGCGCACTGATCGTCGCATAGGATGCTTTCAGATAAATGACAGTCCCAATTCTCTTATAGTGCTCCATTGCCTCCTGACAATATACGACACTTCCGCCCGGCGAAATCACCGCCTTCTCCACTTCCACATCACGGTTTACCTGATTTTCAATCTTCAAAAACCCATCAATTCCTTCGTCAGCAATAATCTCCCTCAGAAGCCTCTTCTCCTGTTTCTGGATCAATAAGTCCGTATCAATAAATTCGTATCCCAGTCTCTTCGCAATCACAACACCCACAGTGCTCTTTCCCACAGCCGGCATTCCGATAAAAATAATATTTTTCATCATCTGTTCCTCATCCTGTCATCTTAATGTCTCTGGTCTTCGCCTTTGTCATCTTACACTCAGCCTGTGTATTTGATACAACGTCTCGCACTTAGCAGCACAAGGCGGCCTTTCTGACCGCCCCGCTATTATAGCACACTCATTTCTTATCTGGCAACCACTTTTCCGGTTGCCCACCTTTCATGCCTGTTTTTGTATAGCAGGCAATTATCCTTACCAAATCACATTTCTTCTGCATCTACGGTGATTACATCTTCTGCGGAGCAGTTCCTGATAGAGGAGCAGTTCCACCATGTCACGCACCCGGTCCGGCCTTTTGGGAGCCCGGCGGCGATAGGCCTGCCCGAAAGTTTCTTCTTCACTGGCAATGTTTTTTTGTTCCTCGCTTTCGAGTTCGTCAAACGTCTCTTCCTCCATTACTTTATCGTAAATCCGCCGGCACATGAGTCGTAATTGCAGTTTATCGGGATATTCATCATAAATCATGCTGTTATCATATTCCAGGCGGTCACATTCTTCTTCCACATAAGGCAAAATGCGTTTCGCCATATCCGGGTACATGCTTTTTAAGTATTCGTAATCCCGTGCTTCCGTTTTGTCATCAGCGAAGAGAAACGGGGTGGGATATGCCATGTAAAAGGGCAGCTTTGTTTCCATGCGGGGACACACTTCCATTTCCTGAGATTATGCTATATTATATGTGGACTCATAAAAGAATGTGACCCTGACAGCACACTGTTATCCTGCATTAATACATTACCCGCTCAATCACTTCATCGTGCATATTATCGTCAGTAACCCAGGTGTAGCCGGTGTCTACCTGTGCCTCATTTCCCTGTTCAAGGATAGCACGAGCACATGCGACCACGGTAGCATAGCCAATCCCGTATGGATTCTGAACAATCAACCCTTCTATCTTCCCTTCTTCAAGCAGTTTAAGCTGATCCTCTCCTCCGTCAAAGCTGACAATCTTAATATCTGACTTTTCCATCTCTTCCAAGACACTGACCGCCAGCTTTGCACTGGCTTCATTTGTAGTATAAATAGCTTTCACAGCCGGATGCTGTTCCAGAAGATAACGGATCACGTCTTCCTGGGAAATATCCTCATCTGCCGTGTCTTCCGGCTCTGCATCTTCAGTGCTCTCAGGCATCTGTTCCTCTTCCTGAGAAGCTTCCTCCTCCGGGGATGTCTCCTGCCCTTCTGTCATCTTTTTCTTCATTTCTTCCAATTCATCCAGATGATAGGCGGCCGCTACCGTTACATTTGGATATTTCTCTTTTAACGTATCTACAAAACTGGTTTCACGCTGCACGGCAGAGGTCGACTTCGTGTCGTGCGCGATCACCAGAACTTCTCCTTCGTCACCGATGCTTGCGCTGAGTTTGCTTGCCGCCATCGCGGCAGCCTCCTGGTTGTTGGTATCAATCATGGACACAATATTCTGGTAGGTAGTACCGGAGTCAAACGCCACCACCGGAATTCCATTCTCAACAGCCAAGTCAAACTGCACCTCACAGGCCACCGCATCCACCGCAGCAATTCCCACCGCCGCTGGATATCTTGCCAGCTCTTCATCCAGAATATTCACCTGATCGTCCACATCATCTTCTGCTGCCGGGGCCGAATAGGTCAACTTAATTTTATCTTCTCCTTTGTATCCAAGCAGCTCATTCATCTCATCCACAGCTGCCTGTGCGCCTTCTTTTACTTCAGACCAATATGCAGATGACTTTCCTCTTCCAATTATGGAAATAGTCGTCCCCGCATCCAGATTCAATCCATTCACATTCCGGTAAGCCGAAGGCTGAATCACATCCAAGTTTCCCTGATGCGCCTTCTCCGTCCTACCCGTTGCCGGATTTGCCCCGGTCTCCCCCTTATTCTCGTCACTTTTGCATCCTGTAACAGAAACCACAAGACACAGAACTACAGCCAAAATGCTCCATCGTTTTTTCATAACATCCGCTCCATTCCGTCTGTTCAATCTAATTATCCGTCATACCATGCAGAAATATGCTTATTTTCCCACATTTTTTATCTCTATACCTTATCGCGCAGTACCCGCTCCACAAGAGCATACATGAAATGGTGCCCGAACCGGTATCAGTATTCTAATGGCATGATCATCACTCCACCATTTTCTCGAACGTACAGCACGTCCAAAATTGTACAGTATCAACTATACACCAAAACCACCTAAAAGAGTATAAAAAATTCTTAAGATTTCGTAAATATTCCTTTATGCCCAATTCTTTCCCCAAAATGTACTAAATTTAGAGCATAATTTCCCTTGTATATTTTCCCTGAATGTATTAGAATATAGGCATAAAAAACAGCCTAAAACTGTTAAATAAAAAGGAGGATACATACTATGGCACACGTAATTTCTGATGAATGTGTAAGCTGCGGCGCTTGCGAAAGCGAATGTCCGGTAGGCGCTATCTCTATGGGCGATGATCATATGCAGATCGATGCTGGCGCTTGTGTAGACTGTGGCGCTTGCGAATCCGCATGTCCGACAGGAGCTATCTCTGCTGAGTAATCAGCTAATTAGCACGACAGGCAAAAGGAGACCAGATGTTGTGATTCACACATATCCAGGTCTTCTTTTTTTGCTTTCTATTCTAAGTGCACAATTTGTCGAACGATTTTTCCTCCATCCCCTTCATATTATGTTAAAATAAACGTGTGAAACAACCTGATACATATTCAAAAAGGGTTAAGAAATCTAAATAAGGGGGTATCTCGTATGGGCGACGTTCATTACATGATATCGGAAAGCGCCAAGCAGGTAGGGGTAGAATCCCACGTCCTGCGCTACTGGGAAGAGGAACTGGACCTTCCCATCGGCCGCACCGAAATGGGACATCGTTACTATACGGAAGACGATATACAGCTGTTTAGCTGTATTAAGGAACTAAAAGAACAGGGAATGCAGCTCAAAGAAATCAAAGAAATCATCCCGGACATGCTCCGGGCCAAAAAACTCTTAAAGACCAAGCAGCAGACCCCATCCAAACCTCAGACACAAATCATCCAAAATACTCCCGATCAGTCAGAATCGACCAGCTTTCCCACAGAAACCTCAGCTTCCATGGCCTCAGAAGTCCTGACCACTTCCCCCGATCTGGAGCACATCCGCTCCCTCTTCGGAGAAGTCATGCAGGAAACCATGCTTAACAACAATAAAATCCTGGAAGAAAACATCTTTAAAAGCATTACGGAAAAAGTATCCAAAGACATGGACTTCCTCCTCCAGGCCAAGGAACGCCAGGAAGAAGACCGCTACCGCAAACTAGACCATCTGATCCGCCAGCAGCAGGCCTCCCACAAAGAAGCCTCCCGTCCCACCCCGGCCCGCTACCTGCGCCGCCTCTTTGGAGAAAACTAAACGCCATCACCCAAACATACCCATATAAACACTCTCAAAAAATCAAGGCCGCCGGCTAAGCCGACGACCTTGATTTTTTCCGAACTAGAGTGCGTCTGGCGCGCATAGATTCCCTTGCGCTGACCGGACGTCCTACAAATCCCTTCTACTCCACCTCTATCACATTCTCACAATCCTCATACCCCTTCGGCACCTTCTCCGTAATCACCTTAGTCCCCCGAAATCCTGCAAACGTCACCGAACTGATCTGATCAAACTTAGAACTATCGCACAGCACAAAGCACTCCCTGCACTGCTCCATCGCCGTCCGCTTCACCATCGCCTCATTCGCATCCGGGGTGGTACACCCGCTTTTCTTCGTCACGCCATTCGTCCCAAAGAATCCCTTGGTAAAATGATACTCCCGAAGTGTTCTCATGGCCTGGTTCCCGACCACTGCTTCCGTAGATCCTTTCAATTCTCCGCCTACCAGAAACACTTTCATTCCCCGGGTGACCAGCCTCTGGGCATGTGAAACTGCATTCGTCACAAAAGTGGCACTTTTTTCTTCTATATAATCCAGCATATGCGCCGTGGTCGTCCCCGCATCCAGGTAGACAAAATCCTCCGGCTCTATCAAAGCTGCGGCATACCGGGCGATCCTTCGCTTCTCCTCCCGGTTCAGATCGCTTTTCTGGGCCACCGTGTATTCATGCGCCGTCACCTTATGTTCCAGGGCAACCGCTCCGCCGAATACCTTGACCAGTCTTCCTTCTTTATCTAAAGCAGTGATATCCCTGCGGACCGTGGACTCGGAGGTGCTAAGGATCTCCTTCACCTCCGTCACGGTAATACTGCCCTTCTCCTCAAGAAGTTTTAAAATCATCTCATGTCGCTGCTTTGTTAACATTTATTTTCCCGCCTTATACTCTTCCACATTGGTTTCCAGCACAATCTTGCGGATCGGAAGGATGCTGCCCGGCGAAACGGACAATTCGTCCACGCCCATGGCAAGGAATTCTTTGGTAAGGCTCATATCTGCTCCAAGTTCCCCGCAGATTCCCGCCCAGATTCCTGCCTTATGCGCATTCTCCACTACCATGGAAATCATCCGGAGAATCGCCGGGTGGTGCGGATCGTAGAATTCATCCAGCTTCGTATTCTGACGGTCGATCGCCAGAGTATACTGCGTCAGATCGTTCGTCCCGATACTGAAGAAATCCACTTCCTTTGCAAGTTCATCGCTCATCAGGGCTGCCGCCGGAGTCTCGATCATGATTCCCTGCTCCGGCTCACCGAACGCGATTCCCTGCTCGGTAAGCTCTGCCTTCACAGAGGCTACCACTTCCTGAATCCTCTTAATTTCCTTGATGCTGGTAATCATCGGATACATAATTGCTATTTTTCCAAAGGCACTGGCTCTGAAAAGTGCTCGAAGCTGTGTCTTAAACACTTCCGGACGCGTCAGGCAGATACGAATTGCACGATATCCCAGAGCCGGATTCTCCTCATGCTCCAGTTCAAAATAATCGCACTGCTTATCTGCTCCGATATCAAGGGTACGGATAATGACTCTCTTTCCCGCCAGAGTTTCCGCCACCTGCTTGTAGATCTGGAACTGCTCTTCCTCCGTCGGATAATGATCCTTTTCCAGATAGATGAATTCACTCCGGAACAGACCGATCCCGCCTGCGTCATTTGCAAGCACCGCCGCCAGGTCTTTGATGTTTCCAATGTTAGCATACAACATCACTTTTTGACCGTCAAGCGTTACATTTTCTTTGCCTTTTAAGGTCTGAAGCAGTTCCTTTTTCTCCTGCTCCTCCTGCTGCCTCTTCTTCATCGCCTCGTAAGTTGCCTCATCCGGGTCGACATAGATCACGCCGTTTCCTCCGTCGACAATCCCCAGCTTCCCATCGATGCTCTCATCCAGCGGAAGAGGCGTTCCGACCAGCGCCGGAATCGCCATCGTCCTGGCAAGGATCGCAGTGTGGGAATTCAGGGAGCCGTGCACGGTCACGAATGACAGCACCATGTCTTTGTCAAGCTGAACAGTCTCCGACGGCGCCAGATCGTCCGCCACGATAATCGCAGGCTCACTGGTATCCGCCCCTGCAGCTGCATTTCCGCTTAAGACACCAAGAAGTCTCTCGGAAATATCCTTCACATCCGCCGCGCGTTCTTTCATATAATCATCATCCATAGCTGCAAACATCTGTGCAAAATTATCGCCCGTCGTCGCAACCGCATACTCTGCGTTGACTTCCTGGCTGCGGACAATATTTTCAATAGAATCATTGTAATCATCGTCGTCCAGCATCATCTGATGTACTTCAAAAATTGCTGCATTTGCCTCGCCCACTTCTTTGAGCGCTTTGTCATACAGACCCTGAAGCTGCCCCACCGCTGTCTCTTTTGCTTTCTTAAAACGAGCCATCTCCGCGTCCGCATCTGCTATCTTTACCCGCTTTACCTGCTGCTCACCTTTTTTATAAACACTGATCCTTCCAATGGCAATCCCGCCAAAAACACTCTTTCCATAATATGTGTTCATATTATAAATTCTCCTGCATAAATTTGCTGATTGCTTCGTATGCTGCATCCTCATCTGCGCCGTCGAACGTCAGAGTGACCTCCTCACCTTTTTTCGCTGCCAGGCCCATCACGCCAAAAATCGCTTTACAGTTCATCGCTTTTCCGCCTTTTGCGATCTTGATATCGCAGGTAAATTCCTTTACTGCCTTTACCAGCATTCCTGCCGGACGTGCGTGGATTCCTTCCGGGTCTGTGATTACATACTTAAATTCTTTCATGATAATTTCCTCCGTTCTTATTATTCTTCCGCTATATATCGAGCTTTCACTTAACAACCTGTGAAAGCTCATTCTCTAATTGTATTGTCCCTCATATTACCAGATTTTTCAATCCATTATTTAACTAAGCAACTTTTTTCTTTAAAACTCCCAAAAGTACCGCAGAGATTACCGTGCCGGCCACCAAAGCCACAAGGTACATCAGCGCATTTCCCATCACCGGTACCACGAAGATTCCGCCGTGAGGTGCCATCAGCGTACATCCGAATGCCATGGACAGTGCCCCTGCCACTCCGGAGCCGATGATGCAGGCCGGCAGTACGTGAAGCGGGTCTGCCGCCGCAAACGGGATCGCTCCTTCTGTGATAAACGCAAGCCCCATAATGAAGTTGGTCGGTCCGGATTCTCTTTCTTCTTTTGTGAATTTATTCTTGAACAGCAGGGTTGCAAGTGCGATCGCACACGGTGGTGTCATACCGCCGATCATAACTGCTGCCATGATATCATAATTGCCTGCCGCGATTGCCGCGGTGCCGAATACATAAGCCGCCTTGTTGAACGGGCCGCCCATGTCGATCGCCATCATTCCGCCAAGGATCAGGCCGAGAATGATTTTGCTGGAACCACCCATGCTGGTAAGTCCGTTATTCATCGCCGTATTGATTCCGCCCATGATCGGCTCTACCACGAATGACATCAAAAGTCCGATTATCAGAATTCCCACTACCGGGTAAATGAGTACCGGCGCGATTTTCTCAATCGCCTGCGGGAGATTATCGCAAACCTTGCGGAGACCTTTGATGATATAACCAGCCGCAAAACCTGCCACCAGTGCTCCGAGGAATCCTGAGCTTCCGCTTGCCGCCATCATTCCGCCTACGAATCCGACTGCCAGTGCCGGTCTGTCGCCGATCGCCATCGCGATAAATCCTGCCAGCACCGGAAGCATGAATCCAAATGCCACGCCGCCGATATTCTTGAACATTGCCGCAACCGGTGTGATCGTACCGAAGTTTGCCCTCTCTGCTGCCGAAAGTGCATTCATATCTACCAAAAGGCCGTCGATCAGAAATGCGATCGCAATCAGGATACCGCCGCCAACCACGAACGGAAGCATGTGGGAAACTCCATTCATAAGCTGTGTATAGATCTGATGGCCGATACCGCCGCCTGATTTTCCCTGTGCCGCCGGTTTTGCAGCTGCATTTGCACTGTGGTACACCGGAGCATTTCCTGAAATTGCCAGTTCGATCAGTTCGTCTGCCTTATTGATTCCATCGGACACCTGGCGCTCGATCACCTTTTTTCCGTCGAACCGCTCCATCGGAACCTGCGCGTCAGCCGCTACGATAATGCAGTCAGCCTCCGCGATTTCTTTATCGGTAAGAACATTTTTCGCTCCGCCTGAGCCTCGGGTCTCTACCTTTACGAAGCAGTTCTTTGCCTTGGCCGCCTTCTCAATCCCTTCTGCCGCCATATAAGTATGGGCAATTCCAGTCGGGCAGGAGGTCACTGCAAGGATCTTTACCTGATTCGCCTCTGCTTCTCCCATATCGGCCAGGCGCTCATCCACACTCTTCTTCTCATCATCCGCTTTGTCGATGATCGCTAAAAACTCTTCCGGAGAAGAAGCACTCCTAAGGCTTGCCGTAAATTCTTCGTCCATCAGCATCATGGATAACTTACTGAGCACATCCAGATGTACATTATCCTTGGTGTTCGGAGCTGCGATCAGGAACATCAGCGTAACCGGCTCCCCATCCAGAGAATCAAAATCTACACCGTCTCTCACAACCATTGCCGCAAGTCCCGGTTTTGTGACTGCATCACATTTTCCGTGGGGAATCGCAATTCCTTCTCCGATACCGGTGGTACTCTCCTCTTCCCTCGCATATACCTGCTTCCGATATCCTTCCTCATCATTGATCTTTCCGCTTTTGGTCATCAGCGCCACAATCTCATCCAAAGCCTCATTCTTGCTCTTCGGCGCCGCATCCAGTGAAATACTTCTGATGTCCAGCAAATCTGTAATCCTCATTGTTGTTCCTCCTTTTCCTTCTATGTTAATTTCTATCGTTTCCCGCTACCTGCTTATATACCGCCTGTATCTCTTCCTTGGTGGCAAGATTCTCTGAAAATGCGCTGGCGCTTCCTGCTGATACTCCCATATGAAACGCATACTCATAATCCTGCTTTTCCATCCATCCTGCCATAAATCCGGCTACCATGGAATCCCCGGCTCCCACACCATTCACCAGTTTTCCTTTCGGTGCAGGCGCATCATAAACCTGTCCGTCTGCCGCGATGAGCACTGCTCCTTCGCCTGCCATGGAAATCAGCACATTCTGTGCGCCCATCTCCTGAAGCTTCCTGCCGTAAGGCACGACTGCTTCTCTGGTTTTCAGCTCCACCTCAAAGATTTCTCCCAGTTCATGATTATTTGGCTTGATCAAAAATGGCCGATACGGAAGCACGTTCAACAGCAGATCCTTCGTGGCATCCACCACGATCTGCACTCCCTTGCCATCCAGCCTTTCCATAATCTTCTGATAAGCATCATCCGGCATCGAAGCGGGAATACTTCCCGACAGAAACAGTACATCTCCTTCTCCCAGTCTCTCAAGCTGTTCCATCAACATCTGTACCTTCTCATCGCCGATCACCGGTCCCTGTCCGTTAATCTCCGTCCCGTCAATCGATTTCAGTTTCAGATTAATTCTTGTAAATCCATCTTCAATCCGGATAAATCCATTCCGGACGCCCATCTCTTCCAGCCGTCTCACCACTTCATCCCCGGTAAATCCGGCCACAAACCCAAGTGCCGTACTTGCAATCCCCAGATTCATAAGAACCGTAGAAACATTAATCCCTTTCCCTCCGGGAAGCAAAAGCTCCGAACTCGTCCGATTCGTAAGCCCCAGCCTGAAATCATCCACGGACACAATATAATCCAACGACGGATTAAACGTCACCGTATAAATCATATCCCTTCCTCCTTCATCTGTTTAACCTTTTCTTGCTCGTCTTTGATTTTATATTCACATTATATCTCCAAATTCATCCAAAGTCAATCAAACTAATTCACAAATATCCATATTCGTTTTCGTAACATTTGCACAATTTTGAATTATTCTGACTGTTTTTGACCATTTCATCAAAAAAAACTCCCCTCCCCCTCCATACCATTTCACAAATACTTTTTCACAAAATATACTCCCCAATTTTACAAACAACATACTATTTATTTCCACCCACTCCATCGTCCCAATATACAACTCATACCAAAAACCAGAAAACACCCCGCAGAATAGTAGTATGTGAACAACAACTTCAAAATTCACACAAAACAAAAAATCTCTATATTGTTAATCCGGATGGAACAGTTCAAAATAAGTCAAGAGAATCAATAGAAAATGAAAAAACTAAAACTTATAAAAACAGAAATATACAATAACTAAAGATAATACCATTTAAAATTATTCACGCAAGAATTGATAACACTAAATAACCAGCTGCCTTTGAAAAAATATACATTCGCCAAAAGATAATCAAGCACCAACACAAAAGAAAAAACCCATCAAAATCATCCCCCAAGCCAAACCTCCCTTCTCACTCTCACCACAACCTCCCCCACGCACCCCATTCAGGCCTCCCCAACACATCAGTCCCCGAAGAAATAGCATACCAATGCAGGACCGTAAAAAACGACGGCACTTACAGGCAGAAGTCGCCCCTCTAGGCGACGCCCTGGCTGTTAGTACCGCTTCGTTTTTTCCCGAGCGAGAGCGTGTCCCGCATTGGTATGCTATTTCTTCGGGGACGGACGTCTTATGCCGTTCCCTTTTTCCCGAGCGAGAGCGTGTCCCGCATTGGTATGCTATTTCTTCGGGGACGGACATCTTACGCCCCTCCCTTTTTCCCGAGCGAGAGCGTGTCCCGCATTGGTATGCTATTTCTTCAGGAACGGACCTCTTACGCCCCTCCCTTTTTCCCGAGCGAGAGCGTATCCCGCATTGGTATGCTATTTCTTCAGGAACGGACCTCCTACGCCTCCCCTCTCTGCGCATTCGCAAACTTCGTATACTGCGGCAGCCAGGTAAGCGTCACCGTCCCAATCGGACCATTCCTCTGTTTTGCAATAATAATCTCCGCCTCATTCACATGCTCGGTATCTTTATTATAATAATCATCTCTATAGATAAACATCACCACGTCGGCATCCTGCTCAATCGCCCCGGACTCACGCAGATCCGAAAGCATCGGTCTGTGATCCGGCCTCTGCTCCACCGCCCGGCTGAGCTGGGACAATGCGATCACCGGAACATGCAGTTCCCTCGCCAGTGCCTTTAGTGATCTTGATATCTCAGAAATCTCCTGCTGTCTGGAATCACTTCTTCCTCCCACACTGCCGCTCATAAGCTGCAGATAGTCGACGATAATCAGTTCCAGATTATGCTCCATCTTATATTTCCTGCACTTGGATCTCATCTCCGAAACCGAAATGCCGGGAACATCGTCAATGATCAGGTTTGACCGGCCGATCGTCCCGGCGCCTTCGATCAGCTTCTCCCAGTCAGAATCCTTCAGATTTCCCGTTCTGAGAAGCTGTGCATCTACATAAGATTCCAGCGAGAAGAGACGATTCACTAACTGTTCTTTTGACATCTCCAAACTGAATATGGCGACTGTCCGATTCTGCTTGAATGCTACATGCTGGGCAATATTCAGGACGAACGCCGTTTTTCCCATGGAGGGGCGGGCCGCCACCAGAATCAGATCCGAAGGCTGAAGACCGGACATCTTATAATCCAAATCAATGAATCCCGTAGGGATTCCCGTGACCGTCCCTTTACTCTTCGAAGCTTTTTCAATCTTCTCCAGCGCATTCAGAACCACCTGCTTGATCGGAACAAAATCTCCGCTTCCCCGGTTCTGTACCAGCTCAAACACCTGCTTTTCCGCGCGCTCCACGATTGCTTCCACCGGCTCTTTCGCCAGATAACAGGCATTTGCCAGTTCTTCGTTCATCTTGATCATCTTGCGCAGTGTCGCCTTCTCTGCCACGATCTCCGCGTAATATTTCACATTTGCCGATGTCGGGACTGCCGTCACCAAATCCCGGACAAATTCCAGGCTGCTGATCTCCTCCGGCACATCTTTTTCCTTCAGACGATTCTGTAGGGTAACCAGATCTACCGGGTTTCCTTCATTAAAAAGCTCCACTACCGAGTCAAAGATCACACCATACGCAGTCTGATAAAAATCGCCTCCGCAGATAATCTCGGAGGCTGTCGTAATTGCATCCTTATCCATCAGCATAGCGCCGACAACAGACTGTTCGGCTTCTATGCTGTGGGGCGGTACCCGTTTTATGAGTGCCTCATCCATCTAAATGTTCCTCCTAAGCTTCCCCTACATGGACCTTAAGCTCAGCCGTCACCTTCTGGTGCAGCTTTACCGGAACCAGGTGCATTCCCGGGGTCTTGATCGCCTCTTTTATCTGGATCTTCTTTTTGTCAACCTCGTATCCCATCTGTTCTTTCACTGCCTGGGCAATCTCTTTGGAAGAAACAGAGCCGAAGGTTCTTCCGCCTTCCCCTGTCTTGATGGAAAGCTCTACCTTACCCTGCTCCAGTTTTGCCGCCAGCTCTTTTGCCGCATCCAGATTCTCCTGTGCCACCTTTTCCTGATTCTGCTTCTGCAATTTCAAATCGTTCATATTTTTATTATTCGCTTCTACTCCCAGCTTCTTCGGCAGAATAAAATTCCTTGCATATCCGTCGTTTACCGACACGATCTCACCTTTTTTACCTAAACTTTTTACATCCTGTAATAAAATAACCTTCATTTAAATATCTCCCTTTTCTATCATAGTATCTATGGTTTCTTTTAATATTGCAACAGCTCTGTTGATATCCATACCCTCAAACTGCGCCCCGGCCATGTTAATGTGCCCACCGCCACCCAGGCGTTCCATGATAATCTGCACATTTACTTCGTCAATTGAACGCGCGCTGATATAAATCTTATTATTATATTCAGTAAGTGCAAAAGACGCTTTGATTCCTTCAATACTCAGAAGTTCATTTGCCGCCTGCGCCCCAACAATCGTAGGACTTTCAATTCCCAGATTGCCGCCTTTGGCAATGGCATATACCTCCCGATATACCTCGGAATTGCTGACCAAGGTCGCCTTTGCGCGATAGGATGCCGGATCATCACGAAGAAGCTTACGCACATATGTAATATCCGCCCCACATCTGCGCAGGTATGCAGCCGCCTCAAAAGTGCGAACTCCAGTCCGCATGGTAAAGTTGTTAGTATCCACCATAATTCCGGCATAAAGGCTGTTCGCCTCCATCACATTCAGCTTCAGATCTTCCACAATATACTGAAGTACCTCCGCAACCATCTCACATGCCGAAGAAGCATATGGCTCAATATAGGAAAGCACTGCATTCTCTATCACTTCGTCGCTCTGGCGGTGATGGTCAAGAACAGCAATCGTCTTTGTCATCCGCAAGAGACGTTCACACTCCGTCATTTTCGGTTTGTTCGTATCCACTACCACGACCATACAGCTATCGTCCGCCAATTCCTCCGCTTCTCTGGAGTTCACGAACAGATCCTCCGGGCACACCGAGCTGTTTTTAAACGCCTCATAAAGTGGCCGAAGGCTGGGCGTCACTTCGTTCAGAACGATGTTTACCTTCTTTTCCAGAGCAGAAGCCGCACAATAAATACCAATCGCCGCACCCATAGAATCCGCATCCGTCATCTTATGGCCCATGACGATGATCCGTTCCTTGGCGATAATAAACTCCCGGAGCGCCTCTGCCTTAACTCGCGCTTTCACACGGGTATTCTTAGAGGTCTGCTCCCGCTTTCCGCCATAATAAGTAATACCCTTGCAGTCCTTAATCACTGCCTGGTCGCCTCCGCGGGCAAGTGCAAGGTCAATCGCCACACGAGCATAGTTATATCCTACAATGTACGTATCCGCACTTAATCCAAGACCGATACTAAGTGTGGCCGGAACCTGATTGCCGATATTTACATTCTTTACCTCTTCAAGAAGAGAAAAACGGTCCTCTTCCATTTTCTTAAAGCCTGCTTTCTTCACGGCAATAAAATACTTATCTTTCTCCAACTTCTTGGCAATTCCAGCCATATTACCCACATACTGATTAATCTTCCTGTCAATCAATGCCACAAGAAGAGACTGGCGCACTTCCTCGACGCTTTCCATCACTTCATCAAAATTATCTATATAAATGAGGCCTGCCACAAGGCGCTGCTCCTCATTCTCCCTGATATAATGGTTCAGCTGTGTCACATCCTGCAAATGAACCGCAATAAAATACTCTCTCTCTTCCGGCAGCTTCAAAAGCTTCTCCGCCTCACTGAATCCTTCCACTGAAACACACCGAATATCTGCCTGATAATCTCTGTCATGATAACTGAATTCCAGGTTAACATTCTGTCCCTCTTCTTTAGGGAATACCCCCCGGTTCAATTTCGGCATATATTTACTCAAATACGCATCCTTACGCATCTTCTCGCCCAGGATCTCCTGAAACTGATCGTTCGTCCAGAGTATCTTCCCATCGGCCATCAGAATCGCATAAGGCACCGACAACTCTTTGAGCAGCGTATTCTGAACAATGCCGTACTGAGCCGCGAACTCGACCATATCCGCCAGAATCAAAGATTTATTGTAGAAATACAAACTTCCCACAATCACCGCGTAAATCAGGACGAACACCGCCATAATCGCTCCTGCCCTTTTATCCGTCTTAAAAATCCAGATCGCCATCAATGCCAGGAGTACAGTCATAATGGCAGGCCACTGCATGTAAAATCTCAACTGGCCCTTTAGTTTTACTTCTTTTTTCATCTGAATAACCCTCATTGTTTAACGCCGTTGCTTTTAACAGTATACCACTCTTTTTACATTTAGAAAAGCAAAAATGCTCATCGGCATTTTTTTCTCGCCAACGAGCATTTTTTTATCTGTAAATAAGCCAAATTCAGCCAAGAGCCCAGCACATCTCAGTTATAAATCTGACTATTTTGTGTTATAACCGTCCGGGTTCTGGCTCTGCCATCTCCAGGAATCTTCACACATCTCAGCAATTCCACGCTCAGCTTCCCAGCCCAGTTCTTCTTTTGCCTTCTTTGCATCAGAGTAGCAGGCAGCGATGTCTCCTGCTCTTCTCGGCTTAATCTCATAAGGAAGTTCTTTGCCGCAGGCTTTTTCAAATGCATGCAGTACATCCAGCACAGAATATCCCACACCTGTCCCCAGGTTGTAAACACATACGCCTGCTTTTTCTTCAATCTTTTTGAGTGCCTTTACATGGCCGATCGCCAGGTCTACCACATGGATGTAATCGCGCACACCCGTGCCGTCATGGGTATCATAATCATTGCCGAACACGCCGAGTGCTTCTCTCTTTCCGATCGCAACCTGCGCGATATACGGAACCAGATTGTTCGGAATTCCCTTCGGATCCTCCCCCATAAGACCGCTCTTATGTGCACCGATCGGATTAAAATAACGAAGCAGTACTACATTCCACTCGGGATCTGCGGTGTGAAGGTCTGTGAGAATCTGCTCCAGCATCCATTTAGTCCAGCCGTATGGATTGGTACAGGTTCCTTTCGGGCATTCCTCAGTGATCGGGATAAATGCCGGATCACCGTAAACAGTCGCGGAAGAGCTGAAAATAATGTTCTTCACGCCATGGCTGCGCATCACCTCGCAGAGGTTGATCGTTCCTGCGATGTTGTTCTGATAGTATTCAAGCGGCTTTACAACAGATTCTCCAACCGCCTTAAGTCCTGCAAAATGAATCACGGAATCGATGCTTTCTTTCTCAAAAATCTGATTCAGCGCTTCGGCATCCCGGATATCTTCCTGATAGAAGGTCACCGATTTTCCGGTAATCTTCTCTACTCTCTTAAGTGCTTCTTCGGAAGCGTTACAGAGATTGTCAACTACAACTACATCATACCCTGCATTTAAAAGCTCTACACATGTGTGACTGCCGATAAATCCGGCACCGCCTGTAACTAAAATTGCCATGATTGTTTTCCTCCTTCAATAGCTGACTCTTTTTTACCTGTAACTATCATACCACACTTCTCTCGAATATGGAAGAGGGTTTTACTAAATTTTTAAATTATTTTTAGTAAATTATTTTTAAATTTTAGTAAACTCAGTTTTTACACTCTATCTATTCCCAAAGCCCGGTGGGATACAGCCCTTCTTCCTTCATTCGTCTGATGGCCTCTACTACAACCGGTTTATCTTCTTTATAAGTCACACCGTACCATTTGTCCGCACACGGGAGTACGGCAACCGTCGCTCTTCCCTCTTCCAGAAGACCGCTGACCACTGCCGGAAGGTAATACTCGCACTTCATCGGATTTTCTTTCAGTCCTTTTTCCAGGAACTGCGGGAAGCCTGCACGAATCTCATCCAGAATACTGCGTGTAAATCCCCACATATTCATGGATACCAGCGTATTACCCACAACCGGAATCCAGGTCTTCCCCTCATCCTCTGTGTAGGCGATGCCGCCGTCACGTTTTTCAATTCTCGTGCGCTCATGAATTCCAATCAACTCTCCGCCTGCGTTTGTATCACAGAGTCCTCTTGATACATGGCCATTGTCCGTCACGGTATTCTCAAGAAGATATCCCACCATGGTATAGCGGTATTTATCATCATCCTCATGCGCAGCCAGATAATCATAGATCTGCTTAAACGCATCTTTTCCATAGTAGTCATCTGCATTGATCACGGCAAATGGGCCATCCACCTCATCGATGGCGCAGAGCACTGCGTGCGCGGTTCCCCAGGGTTTCACTCGTCCTTCAGGCACCGCATACCCTTCTGGAATATAATTCACATCCTGGAACACATAAGCCACTTCCATGTATTTTGCCACTCTGTCTCCAATGGCTTCCCGGAAAGTTTCCTCATTTTCTTTTTTAATGATAAAAATCACTTTCTCAAATCCGGCGCGCTTCGCATCATAGATGGAAAAATCCATGATGATATGCCCCTTATCATCTACCGGGTCAATCTGCTTTAAGCCACCGTAACGGCTTCCCATTCCTGCCGCCATGATCACTAATACTGGTTTCTTCATAACATGCCACCTCTTCTTATCGCTGAGCTTTTTTATTTTCGTTTTTTCAAAACAAGCAATTACTTTTGTGCCTGAATCCAGTATATAAGACACGATTCTGTCCGTCAAGAAAAACCGCCACTGCATCACAGTGACGGTTTTAATCTCAAATCGTATTAGTCCTGAACGTACGGCATTAAAGCAATATGTCTTGCTCTCTTGATCGCTACGGTAAGAGCTCTCTGATGTTTTGCACAGTTTCCTGTGATTCTTCTCGGAAGGATTTTTCCTCTCTCAGAAACATATTTCTTTAACTTTGCTACATCTTTATAATCGATCTCGTTGTTCTCTTTTCCACAGAACACGCAAACTTTTTTTCTTCTGCGTCCGCCTCTTCTCTTCATCGGAGAATCCGGTCTGTTTCCCTTTTCGAATGCCATGGTAACATCTCCTTTCTTCACTTAAGATGCTCATATTATCGGTCCCCTGCTGCCTGAACCCAATCGGGCTCTCCCGCCTCAGACCTAGTTAAACGGTAACTCTTCGTCAATTCCATCCGGAATATTCATAAATCCGTCACCCGCATCTGCCATGGGTGCCGGAGCCGGGGCTGACTGATATGACGGATTGCCATAACCTTGTCCGCCGTAAGACTGTCCACCGCCTGCATTTCCCGCATTCTTGCTCTCTGCAAACTCCTGCTCTTCCACTACAACCTCAGTCGTGTAAACTTTCACGCCATCTCTGTTGGTATAGCTTCCGGTCTGGATTCTTCCACTGATGGTCACGCGCATTCCCTGACGGAAATAACGTTCTGTGAATTCTGCGCTCTTTCCGAACACCACGCAGTTAATGAAATCTGCGGTCTGTTCGCCGTCGCGCCGGAATCTGCGGTCTACTGCCAATGTATATCTTGCAATAGCGAGTGCATTCTCGCCCTGTGAATATCTTACTTCAGGATCTCTTGTCAGACGTCCCATTAAAATCACTTTATTCATACGCTGCCTCTTTCTAAGCTTCCTGTTTCACGCATAAATATCTGATCACACCGTCCATGATACGAATTCTCTGCTCGATCTCTGCCGGTGCGGTTGTCTCAGATTCGAAGTGTACGAAGTAGTAATAAGCTTCTTTCATTTTCTGAATCTCGTAAGCTAATCTCTTCTTACCCCACTCGTCAACGTCAGTGATGTTACCGCCGAAACGTGTTACAAGTGCTTTCACCTTTTCGATAACCTCTGCTCTGGCGTCGTCTTCGAGCTTTGCGCTGACAACAACTGCTAATTCATACTTGCTCATGTCTTTGCACCTCCTTATGGTCTCTGGCCCCCGGTCTGGCCGGGAACAAGGAATAAATAGTATATCACAATTTGATATCTTAACATAATTTCAAGTCCAAATCAAGCCTTTTTGCGGATTTCCCTGGTATTTTTTTCTACGAGGCGTCTGGGTACCATCACCTGATGAGAACAGCCCTGACATTTTAACCGGAAGTCCGCTCCTACCCGCAGGATCTCCCATTCCTTACTCCCGCAGGGATGCGGTTTCTTCATCGTAATGATATCCCCCACTTCAAATTTTAAATCTGCTGCCATATATATCTTGACTCCTTTTTTATTTACTGGCCTATAGAGCTACTGCTTCACCTCTGCTTTGACTGCATGTATTACCATGCGGTCATCATTATTGTCTCTGGTGCATGTGGACAGCGTAACCACCTGTGAATCCATTCCCAGTTCCACACCGGTATCATAAGCGCCGGACGCTTTTGTTTTCTCAAGGAAAGACTGAAATGCGGCGTCATCCGCAAACTGGTAAGTATAACCCTCCGAGGTATCTTTTACAACACCAGCCGCATAAATATGGTATTTGATTTCGGCTCCGTCCGGAGTATAAATATAAAAGCAGGGGTATTTCTCCCAGAATTCTTTATCTTTATATTTTTCAAGATCATTAAACATGGTTCCGTTATACATATAATGTCCGTAAATAATCGTATTTCTGTCATTAAAATCCGGATGATTATCAGCATTTACGAAAATCGTACCTACCGTGTTTTCATATCCCTTAAAGGTTTTGTGGAGGTATTCCTCATTATCTTTCCCCTGCACCACCGGGTAGTTGATCACTGTCGGTTCTTCAAAGCGAATCCATGCCACTACATCAGGATTCATTTCCCGCAGTGTATCAAAATCCACTCTGTATCTTTCTTCCTTCTCATCGATACTTACGGCAGTCTGCTCAATCTCATCATACTCATCTTCCCCTTTTTTGTAGCCGTTTTGTATTTTGAGAAGCTGGAAAGCAGAGTAACAGAATACACCGAGCGCTATGATCAGTATGAGCGTACTGATGATCCCACCAATCCCCCGTTTCTTTCTCCTGCCACGGTGATATTTTTTTCTTGGCTTGCCGCTGTTTTCACATTTTCTTCTTTTCTTATTTTCCATACGCGCTCTCCGTTTTTTTACAAATTGATTGCATGGCACGGCACATGCAGACACTATTAGCAGTATAACATACTTTTTAGAATTTTTTAATAAGAAGTTTATTGCAACTGAGTATAAAAGGCGTAAAATAGCAAATAAGATTTAACGAGACAACTATAAATGATAAGGTGATGAAAAATGAAAGAGAAATTTATGCGTTTTATGTATGGCCGTTACGGTGTGGATTCATTTGGAAAATTTTTGCTGGCGGCCTGCATTATCTGCTATCTGCTGTCACATTTCAAATGGCTGTGGATACTTTATCCGGCCGCAGTAGCGCTTTTGATTTATTCTTATTTCCGTATGCTGTCACGGAATGTGTATAAACGGGCGGCAGAGAATCAGAAATATTTGAGCTGTACGGCAAAGATCCGGGGATTTTGGTATAAAGAGAAGAATATGATGCAGCAAAGGAAGACACATCATATTTATAAATGTCCGAATTGTAAGCAGAAGATTCGGGTTCCGAAAGGGAAGGGGAAGATTGAGATTCGGTGTCCGAAGTGTCAGGGGACGTTTATTCGGAGGAGTTAGCAAAAGGGACGCCGGGAAGTGAGAGCGGGTCTGGGAACCCATATCTCTCACTTCCCGGCTGGTTTTTTGCGGACGGAAGGAACCCTGAAAGGCGGGTTATGTAGCTGTTACTATTAGTTGTCGGTTCCTTTTTGTTTGTAGAGGGAGGCGAAGATGAGGAGGGAGGCTAGGATCCATGTAGTGATCACTCCTGCGGCGAATATCATTTTTTCCGCGGGGATGCCGCCTTCGCTGAGCCCGTAATATAGGCGCAGCATAGCTCCGTAGGGGGTGACTTCGCTTAGGAGTTCCAGTACTTTTCCTGCGCTTGCGAACACAGGCGGAAGGACGAACAGCAACATAACCGGTACTTGAAGTGCGCTGCTGCTGGCCTGGTCACGGCTCATGATTCCGATTACGGCGCTTAACATGACTGCGCAGACGTTTCCCATGAAGCTGCACAGAATGTATACCGGGAGGGCTTTTACCGGTGAACCGGAAACAAAAAATATGAGTACATTTCCTAACATGACGATTACGGTCGTCACCAAAATTTTGGCCAAGAAAAATTCAATGGCGCTCACATTGGACAGGATCAAGGTTCTCAGTGTGAATTTTTCTTTTTCCTCCGCAATGGAAGTGGCCGGGATGATCAGGGCGCACATGCTGGAGTTGACTACCATTCCCAAGGACAGGAGGAAATCGTCTAACTCTCCCTGCAGGTTCGGAATGTTGATGAATCTATACAGCACCACGAACAGAAGTGGGATGAGACTGCATACTACCAATGCCGGGTTTTTAAAATAATCTGTGAAATCCTTTTTAAATAGTGCCTGTAATTTTCTTGCTGAAATATTCATTAGAATTCCCTCCCTGTCAGTTGTAAAAAGATTTCTTCTAAGTTCGGTTCTTTGGAATGGATGGTCAGGCACTGGCCTGCCGCTAAAAGCTGCTCGATCTGCCCGGCGCTTTCCGGGCCTTTTTTGAATATTAGCTTTTCGCGTCCTTTTGTGAGGACCTCGATCGTATCCTTGGCATGTGCCAGCTTTAATTCTTCCGGGGAGCCCTGGGCAACCAGATGTCCCTGGTTCAGGATGCCGATGCGTCCGCAAAGCTTATCCGCCTCTTCCATATTGTGGGTGGTCAGGAAAATGGTGGTTCCTTCGGCATTGAGCTGAAGAAGCATCTTGTGCACCTCCTGTATGGTCGCCGGGTCCAGGCCGCTGGTCGGCTCATCCAGGAAAAGCAGTGCCGGATGGTGAAGAACCGCCTGGGCTAAGAGGGCTCTCTGTCGCATACCTTTGGAACACTTTTTAATCAATGTCTTGCGTTTTTCATATAGCTGAACTTTTTTCAGAACATTTTCCACTTCTTTCTTATCCGTGCCGCGGATAGCTGCAAAGAATTTCAGATTATCCTCAATGCTCATTCTCTCATAAAGCCCGTTCGTATCGGATAGGATACCGATCCGTTCATAGTCTGCACGTTCGATCTTATCTATATCGCGTCCAAAAATGCGGATTTTTCCGCTCTTTCTGCGAAGCTGTCTGGTGAGCAGCTTCATTGTCGTTGTCTTTCCTGCTCCGCTTGGTCCGAGAAATCCGTAAATCTCTCCTGCCATCACCTGAAAACTTAAATGATCTATGGAAAATGCATCTCCAAAGCTTAAGCATACATCTTCCAAATAAAGCATTTCTTTCATCTCGTTTCCTCCTTATGCTGTGCTTATGCCGTGCTGTTCTTAGTGTCTGCCGATGATCTAAGTGACAGCCTGCCGAACTCTCAACTCAGAAATCCCTGTGCAGCACCGCTTCACGCTGCCAGCATAGCATACTCCGGAGAAAATTCAATAGAATCCGTTTATACAGAGTCTTTCTGTGATAAACGGATTCTATATTTTGATGAATGGAGCTATAGCGGGGACGAATGGAGACGTATTTTACCAGTGAAAGGTCTCCTTCATATCCTCAATTCTTCCCTTTGACAACGGAATCTGGCTGTGCTCCGCATTATTCAGAATCAAAACATAACTGTTTTTCGTCCATTTTTCAAACCGCTCCACTTTCTGGACATTTACCAGATAAGAGCGATGGCAACGAAAGAATCCCGATTTTTTCAGGGACTCTTCCAGTTCATACATTGTCTGCTGGGTCTGGAACAGAGTTCCCCGGACAGACAGATAGGTACATTTATTTAAGCTTTCTATGTAATCAATGTCTTTTGGGTCAAATAAAAGAGTACTGTTTCCTGATTTTGCGGGGATTTTTAAAACTTCCATTTCCTGCTCTTCCAAAGAAGATGCCTCTTCATCCTGTTCTACTTCATGGAAATGGTCTTCTTCCATATAAAAGGAAGTCCCCGGCATCAAGAGTGCATGGCGAAGGGATGAATTGGTCGTAATAAACTGTACCCCTTCCTCCCGGCTGTGTTCCATCCAGGCGAGCACCCTCTTCATATCCGGCTCACTTAGATTCAGCAGCGGTTCTTCCAGGAAACAGATCTTTGCGCGCTGCATACTGACTCTGGCAATTCCGATCTTTGCATAATCGCCCGGTTTCAGAGCGTTCATCTTTATGCGGCGGATCTCACTTAACCCAAATCGTTCCATCACCCTTTCCACTGGCTCCCTCTCGCCTAAAATATCATGGAAGAAACTCACATACTCCCGCACTGTCATCCGTTCGTAGCCCTTATCCTTCGAGGTCACAAACGACACCGAGCCGGGAGGGAACTTCTCTATTACATAATTCAAAAAAACTTCGGATTTCTCCTGGTTACATTCCACATGAATACTGCCATATTCCGGGAGTTTTTGAAGCAGCTCCGCAACGGAGCGGTAAATCTTTGTATCCAAAACCTACACTACCTCTTTCCATGCCGCCTCTTTGAAACCCGGGATGGCAAAATCCTCTCCCACCAGAATCGGACGCTTTACCAGCATTCCGTCTGTGGCAAGCAGTTCGTACTGCTCTTCTTCTGTCATGCCCGGAAGTTTATCCTTCAGAGACAGTTCTTTGTATTTCATACCGCTGGTGTTGAAAAAGCGCTTCAAGGGGAGACCGCTTTTCTTATGCCAGTCTTTGAGCTCTTCTATCGTTGGGTTTTGTTCTACAATATGGCGGGATTCAAATTCCACTTTATTTTCCTCCAGCCATTTTTTTGCCTTCTGGCAGGTACTGCATTTGGGGTATTCTACAAATAACATCCTTTTATCCTCCTTCTATATTCTCCACAGAAATAACAGCATTCCGGTGTCTCCTTATTTCGCCGGGCAGCTGACACACGCTCTAGCCTCTTAGCCCGGCTATGATGCGCTTCGGGTATAAGAGCAGATCGAGGCCGTCCTGCATGGACCGCACACAGATGTCCGCTTCCTTAAAAAGCTTTCCGTACATTCCTTCTCGATCCATAATTCCGATCGAGAGCGCGGCTTCCTTTAGCATTCCTTCATCGTTCCGGCCGTTCCCGATCGCGACACATCTTCTACTGCCGGTAGATTTTACCAGTTCTCTCTTATATTCTCTGGCATTTCCGGTAGGAAATGTCTGGAGCACGACCGGAAGTCCTGCGCACTGTTCCTTTGCGTTCCCGTTGGTATCTGCCGTCAGGACATAAATCCGAAAGCTCTCACCTAATGCCGCGATCCTCTCCCTGACACTGGCGGGGATGATCCCGTCCACAGCGATCGTACCGTTAAAATCTAAAAACAGGGTATCAACTTCCAGGGTCTTATATTCCGGGATTATTAACTTCATAGGGATTCCTCCTACAGTTTTCTAAAGTAAAATGCATAAAACTGATGAGATTTTTAACACATTTTCTTCATTATAATACAAATCTCCCGAAACTGCATCCATAAAATGAAGCTGTCCTTGTTTATTGATGTTAATCGGAGAATACCCCTGATTTTCAAATCCTTATCAGATTCTGTTTATATAACTGCAGGTCCAAATCCTTAAACACATTAAAAATCACCCGTTCAAAGTTCCCAGCATATTTTTCCAATATATCTGTCACAGTATCTACCGCGATCCCGGCAGCCTCATCATTGGGAAAACGGAATTCTCCGGTGCTGATACAACAAAATGCCACGCTGGAAATTTTATTTTCTATGCAGCATTTCATCACATTTTCATAACAGTTTCTTAAATCCCGCCTAAGAGAATCATTCAGCCGGTATCCGACGATCGGCCCCACCGTATGAATAACATATTCTGCCGGAAGATTATAGCCTTTCGTCAGCATAGCCTGTCCAGTTGGTTCTTCATACTCCCGTCCATACTGCATCCGTTTCTGGTGCATCCGGCGGCTGCATTCCTCGCGGAGCTGGATACCCGCGGCGCTGTGGATCGCATTGTCAATGCATTTATGACAAGGCACAAAGCAGCCAAGCATCTGAGAATTTGCCGCATTTACGATCGCATCCACCTGAAGTCTTGTAATATCTCCCTGCCAAATGGATATTTTTTCGGCAAAAGGATGGCTGCTTCCATATTCTTCCTTGATAGACGGTATATCCTCCAGAGACACAATGCCCCGCTCTTCTGCCTCTTTTGCCAGGAATTCATCCTGCACCTTTAATAAATTGAGGTTCATATCTCCCGGCATCCGTACATTCATCAGCGATCTGAGAGCCATCCGCTTCTCCTCATAATCGTCTCTGACTTCCAGATCCCGGTAACGCACCGAGTCCTCTTTGAACCCCTCAAGCAGATAATCCAACCGTTTTTCCTGTTCTCTATCTCTCATCATGACCTGACACCTCCTCAAGTAAATCCCCTATACTTTTTCCCATATCCGCATTGATTCCCACTGCCCGTTCTCCGAATGATGCCGGAATCACCGCTTCGTCCAGATTCAGGCGGATCAAAGACATATTTTTGTGCACACGCATCAGTTTTTCAAACGGGAAACGAATAATAGTCGGCGTGTTAAATCCCGCTCCGAGTTCCAATAGTACCGTCTTTTTCTCTTCGCATTCCCCGAGGAATTCTCCAAAACGCTTCTCGGCCTCGTGCCACGCATCATCTTCCACAAAATACTGATCGCAGCGCAGATTCATCTCCATCGGTCCGCCACAGACCGGACATTTGGGAACCATGTAGGACGGCACCATACACCCTTCTCTCGCCTGATCCATCTGCTGAAACATCTTGATCGCATCATAGGTCTTGGGGTGGCATCCCTTCCGGCACTGAATCCGGCCATAGTCCCCCTGTGTGGCAAATACATTCTTCTCGTCGAACCCGCAGAGGAAAAACTGATAGTCTACATTGGTGGTCAGAACAAAATGGCGTTTATTTTCTGCCAATCGGTATACCTTCTTGTACAGCGGGAGCACGCCGGGAAGAACCCTGTTTACCATACCGTTCTTTGACCAATATCCCCATTTTGCTTCCTCCGAGGGGAAAGGATAAAATCCGGCACTGTACATATCCCTCATATACGGGCCGTCATATTTCTCTATAAACTCTTTAAAATTCTCCGTAAAACGCGCACCGCCCATCGTAAGCCCGGCTGCCGTGGAAAGGCCTGCGCCTGCACCGATTAAAATATAATCTGCCTCCTTAAGCATCTTCGCCGCCTGCCGGATCTGTTCTTCATAAGGCGTCTGCTGAAAGACATAATCTCTGGACGGCATTCCGCTTAAAAATGTCTGAAATGTTATATTTGATTTTCTCCCGGATAACATATTCTGTATCATGATTTCATTCCTCCATCTATTTCTGGCATCATATTTTCTTTCCAGGTCCCTATATGTGCCTCTCATTTATTGTGAGTGTATTGTAATATTTGTCGTTACATCGTAATCTTACCGCATCTCAGTTGTAATGTCAATAGTTACATTCAATCAAACCGTAATAATCAGTAAAAAAGTGCCCCACAGACTGCTGTCTGCAAAGCACTTTCTTTTTTCACGACGTTTCATTGCACCGTTTTATATCATTCACCACATCCGCGATGGTATATTTCTTCATCTCATTTTCCATCGCTCTCTGAATATCCTCCAGTTTCCCATCCAGCACCTGATGGATATGCCGCCCTACCGGGCAGGCCGGATTCGGATTCTCATGGAAATGGAACAAATCCCCTTCCTCCAGTAAATCTACCGCCAAATATACATCATAAAATGTAATCTCATCGATCGGCCTGGTAGCAGTTGTACCTCCCGTTCCTCTCGCCACCTCGATCAGTCCGGCATTTCTGAGCTGTGATAAAATCTTCCTTATAATAACAGGATTCACGCTAATGCTGGAAGCGAGAAAATCACTGGTAATCTTATACTCTCCGCCAAAGGTCTCCATACATGCAAAAATATGAATGGCTATCGTAAATCTGCTTGATATCTGCACCGAACCACCTCCTCACTTTCATATATTGTACTTCTTTTCGGATGTAATGTCAACGATTACATTTCTCCTGCCGAGACGCCCGTCCGCCGAACCGGCGCTCAGATATGCTTTACAACCAAAGAAAGTGCATTGTGGATTTCACCCAAACGCACTTTCTCTATTCCAAAATATCTCTCAATAATGCCCCGGGGATTGTCCGCCCGGCATCTATGTATTTTTCCTAAAATTTACCGTTATCATTCTGACATACGGGTTTTTATTAGCTCCCTCAGTTACCAATTACTTCCGAACCACACTGATTCTTTCCTGGATATGATTGCCGTTTACCATCTCATCCACCATTGCCACTGCATAATCTGCATAACTGATGATGCTTTCACCTCTCTCATTGAGAGTCAGTTCCTCGCCGCCGAGAATGTATGCACCGGTTCTCTCTCCGTCCGCCTGGAAATCTCCTGCCGGGCTGATATAAGTCCAACGCACGTCTTTTCTCTCGCGCAGCTCGGAAAGAGCCTTTGCCATCGCACCCGCTAACGGTTTGAAGATATCCGGGAAATCCGGGCCGTCTGCCACGCAAGCCGTATGTTCCGGATTCACGTAGAGGCTTCCTGCTCCGCCAACCACCAACAGTCTCGTATCCGTTCCGGACAGCGCGTCACACAGTGTTTTTAACGATGTGCTGTGAAGCGGTAGCGTCTCTTCTGTCCATGCGCCAAACGCATCAACCACCACATCAAATTCCTTTAAATCTTCCGGTGTCAGTTCAAGCACATCCTTTACGATCGCTTTTGATGCTGCTGATCTGTTCTCTCCTCTTACCACTGCCGTCACATCCAGACCTCTGGAAAGTGCCTCCTTCACGATTAACTGACCTGCTTTACCATTTGCACAAACTACTGCTACTTTCATGTTTCATACCTCCGTTTATTTGTTTTAGATTTTTAAGGGTTTTGTTTTGTTGCTTTGTTGTAACTTTCTTTGTTACAATCAGATAATATCATGCTTTTGTTGTAATGTCAATAGTTACATTAAATTTTTTTAAAATTTTTTCGGGTATATCAGACAGCAAAAAATCAGGGCATCTTAAGGCTCGTAATTCTATCGGTTCTCCTTCAGATACCCTGATTCTATTTCTCTTAGACAATAGCAGTTATGCAAAAAGCGGAGAGTAAAAGGGAAATCCCCTGCTATCCTATTCCCACGCTTTGCAGACATCAATCCACCCGGTAAATCCGGAATATTTCTCCAATTCTTCCAAGGTCAGCTCAATCGCACTGTTACTGCTGCCGCAGGCCGGGAATACCGTTTCAAATCTTTTTAAGGATTCATCAAGATAGACCGTGACACCGTCATTTACCGCAAAAGGGCAGACCCCACCAACCGCATGTCCCACCAATGTTTCCACAGATTCGTAAGAGAGCATTTTAGCTTTCGTTCCAAACTGCGCTTTATACTTGGGATTATCAATCTTAGCGTCACCGGCGGCAACGATTAAAACAGGGGCTTCACCCACCATGAATGAGAGCGTCTTTGCAATTCTGCACGGCTCGCAGTTAAGCGCCTGGGCGGCAAGTTCCACCGTTGCACTGGAAACTTCAAATTCCTGCACTCGCTCTTCCATGCCATATTGTCTGAAATATTCTTTTACTTTCTCAACTGCCATACTGGTTCCTCCTATGTTTTTTATTTTCTGATAATATAGAAGCGTTATATAAAAACGTTTCTGCACGATAAATCCAAATACCAGCTATCTTTCATATGGAATAACCAATATTTGACTGAGAATTTTTCGGTCCCTCCGGATACACTAACATCATAAAACGAAAGAAAGGAAGAATTCTTATGAAACATGTAAAATATATTTTTCTCCTCCCACTGTTTTTTCTGATCCCCGGTTTTCTTTTAAACGGATGCGGCCGCGCGGAAACTGATACCCCTGCAGCCGGCACCGAAGAAGCTTTCGACTATAATAAAATGCGCCAGACACTGACTTCCCATGTGTCGGACACCGTATCCCGCGTGGAGAATACCATGCCGGAGGGGACTTCCGATGAGCAGAAGAACCAGTTCTTCGCCTTAAAACATGAGATTGAGCAGGTCGAGCAGGAGCTTACGGATTATGACCACCAGCTTGAAAATGCTCTCCTGAATCACTCGATTTCACTTAGTGACTACCAGAACCAAAGCACGAAACTGGACAATCTGGAGGATCTGCTTGACAGTGCCGAAGAGCGCCTGGATTTCTCATTCGGAATGGAGTTATAGATTTCCCGCTCCCCGGATCAGCTTCTCTAATTCTTTTGCCGCGATGCTTAAGGGTCTGCCTGAATCCTTGATCAGGCAGATATACCTTGATGGTATTGTCTCCTTTAACTGCACGGGAAATACATCTCCTCTCTCCAGCGCTTCCTTCGCAAAGCTCTCCGGCAGAAATCCCAGTCCCAGATCGTGCTTCACCATGGGCAGGATCTGGTCTGCGGTGGCCGCCTCTATATCAGGCTGCAAAACTGCATCGTGCTGGGAAAATAGCTGGCTGTAAAATTCATAAGTCTTCGTGTCCCTCCCCAGGCAGACCATCGGGTACTTTGCAAGCTCTTTCAGTGAAATCTGCCGGTTTGCCAGTTCTTTAAAATGCTTTCCCGCGATCAGGATTTCCCGGAATTCTTTCAACCGGATTTCCCGCAGAGAACGGGCGGCGCCGGTAGGGGAGGTTACGACCGCCAGTTCCACCAGCCCGCTTTTTACTGCCGCCACAGCCTGCGGGGTGGAATGATTGCTGATCTGAATACGAATACCGGGCCAAGCCAGATGAAATTTTTGCAGTACCGGAAGAAGCAGGCCATGGAGAGCCGTCTCACTGGCGCTTATGGATACATTTCCCGCTTCCAGACTCCGCTCGCCCGACAATTCATATTCCCCCGCCTGCAAATGCTCCTGGGCGATCTGAACATGGTCAAACAGCTTCTTCCCTTCCGGAGTCAGGGTCACCCCCCGGTTAGAGCGGATGAACAGGCGGCAGTTCAATTCCCTCTCCAGATTATTCATGGCACGGGTGATATTGGGCTGATTGTTCATCAGTATTTTGGCCGCCCGCGTAAAGCTCTGGTATTTTGCTACATAATAGAAAATTCTGTAATAATCATACGTTACCGCCATATTTTTCTCCTGATCCTATCATTTTTCAACGCCTTTTTCAGGTATTCTTAGCAGCAGGCTGAAGTTCAACTACATCTTCACTTAGGTATGCCTGACAGCCATAAAAAACGTCGGGAGGGCTGGAAGTGCATTTCCCGACGCTTTTTCCCATAATATTTTCGGATAATTAACTGCGCATTGCTCCGTCAACGGACAGAATCTCTCCGGTCACATAGCTTGCCAGATCACTTGCCAGATACAAAAATGCATTGGCGATATCCTCCGGCTCGCCGATTCTTCTGAGCGGGATCGCATTGATCAGAGGTTGGATCATCTGCTCCGGAAGTGCCGCAACCATGTCGGTTTTGGTGATTCCCGGTGCGACCGCATTGACACGGATGTTGCTCGGTCCCAGTTCTCTTGCGAGTGACCAGGTAAGTCCATTTACCGCATATTTACTTGCCGGATAGGCAACACCACTGGGCTGTCCGCTGATGCTTACCATGGAGCTGGTATTCAGGATGCAGCCGCCGCCCTGCTCTTTCATGATTTTTACAGTAGGGATGATGGCATGAATGATGGCATTTACGTTCAGATCCATCACTTTTTCAAACTGATCTTCCGCATATTTGTCAATCGGTGTACTGTCCGAAACCCCGGCATTATTTACCAGAATATCGATTCTTCCGTATTGCTCTTTTACTTTTCCGATGGCCTCTTCCACTGACTTTGCATCTTTCAGGTTCGGGCAATCACCGCTTACTTCCCAGTCGGCATTCTCCTCTTTCAGTGAAGCAAGTGCCTTTTCAACCGTCTCGGCCCGGGAACCAAAGAGTACCACCTTCGCACCGTTCTCCAGATACTTCTTCACGATCGCGTATCCGATTCCTCTCGTACCGCCTGTAACTACTGCTACTTTTCCTTTTAACATGGCTCGTCCTCCTACCATTTGGATTTTCTTTCTTCTATTATAATATAGCGGGTACTGATATGTCAAAAAAATATATTTGCCATTTCATATATATATTTTACATTACAAATTTTCCAACGTATAATACTTGAGGAGGTCGAAGTCCCTAAGCTTCGGGCGCTTTCACCTCTGCATATCTGCCGGATGTACATGCAGACATGTCCGTCTGGCTCATTACTTACAAAAGAAATCGCTTTTTTATGAGGAGGCATACATATGAACAAGGATTTAACTGTGGGAAAACCGGAGACGGTGCTCTGGACGTTCTGTCTCCCTTTGTTCGGCAGCATCATTTTCCAGCAGCTCTATAACATTGCCGACAGCCTGGTCGCCGGCAAATTCATCGGGGAAAATGCGCTCGCCGCCGTGGGAAACAGCTACGAGATCACTCTTATTTTTATCGCATTTGCATTTGGCTGCAATATCGGCTGTTCTGTTATCGTGTCCCAGCTCTTTGGCGCCAGGAATTATACACTGATGAAAACGGCTGTCTATACTACCATCATCGCAAGTGCCATACTCTGCGGCGTTCTGATGCTGATCGGTATTTTCGGCTGTGACGTCCTGCTGCGGCTCATCCATACCCCGACGGAAATTCTGGCGGACTCAGAGCTGTACCTGGATATTTATGTATGGGGGCTTCCGTTTATGTTTTTCTATAATATCGCCACCGGTATATTCTCTGCCCTCGGCGACTCACGGACTCCCTTTGTCTTTCTTGCCCTGTCCTCCACTTCCAATATCGCGGTGGATATTCTGTTTGTCACCGCATTCGGCATGGGTGTGGACGGCGTTGCATGGGCTACCTTCCTCTGCCAGGGCGTGAGTTGTATCCTGGCCATGGTCGTAATGCTGAGGAGACTAAAAAGTATAGAGACAATCAGAAAACCCTCGTTTTTCTCATGGAGTATCCTAAAGAAGATTGCCGTAATCGCAATCCCCAGTATTCTCCAGCAGAGCTTTATCTCCATCGGAAATATTGTGATCCAGAGCGTCATTAACAGTTTCGGGGCCAGTGTGATCGCCGGATATTCTGCCGCAGTCAAGCTGAACAACCTGGTGATCACTTCCTTTACCACACTGGGAAATGGGATTTCCAACTACACGGCGCAGAACCTGGGAGCGAAAAAACTCGGTCGTATCAAGGAAGGCTTCGGTGCCGGACTGAAAATGGTCTGGATGCTTTGTGTTCCGCTGGTCGTACTCTATTTCCTGGCCGGGCGATACCTGCTGTATCTGTTCATGGACCACGACAGCACAGATGCGATCCGCACGGGAATCCAATTTCTGCGTATCCTGTCCCCGTTTTATTTTGTAGTCTCCGCCAAACTGGTGGCCGACGGAATCCTGCGGGGCGCAGGACTGATGAAGAAATTCATGGCATCCACATTTACCGATCTGCTCCTTCGTGTTGTGCTGGCGGCAGGGCTTGCACGGCTTCTCGACTCTGTCGGAATCTGGTGCGCATGGCCGATCGGATGGTCCGTGGCAACCGTGATGTCAATCTGCTTCTACCACACCGGTCCCTGGAAACGGCAGGCAGGTAAAGAGGAATATGAGACGGCGCTTTTGGGAGATTAGCATTTTTCACAGCTTTGGGAAATTGGCAGTAATGAGTAAAAATATTATTATGACCGCATCAAAAGTGCCAACGGACGCAAAATCAGAAGACAGTAATAGTTACGTGAAAAGTTAAGAGTGCGTTATAAAAAACCCCTTTTATTAGACTTATATTTTTTCTAATGAAAGGGGTTATTTCATTTTATGTATATACATCCTCGTCATCTCCGGTTCCCCATCCCCTTGAACCATGCATAAGAATTCCCACCCATACCTCTCATAGAAGGACGTATGGTCGGTTACAAGGTAGAGGGTATCAATCCCCTTTGCACGGTAGTCTTCACATACGAATTCCAGCATCTTTCCGGCGATTCCCCGGTTCCGATACTCCTCCTCCACATAGACTGCGCAGACATTCGGCGTTAAATCCTTGTGGTCGTGAAAATCATTTTCAATCACACCGATCCCGGCGATGATTTTCTCGCCCGCTGGAATCACATACCACTCAGGGACAGCCGAAATATTTCTAATGCATTCCTCCATACTCTCAGTGTATGCCTCCCTGGGAATTCCCCATTTTTCATGGAACCACGAGGCTGCTGCATCCAAAAGCTCTTTATGCTCCGATATTTTTACGATCTTGTTATGAGTATCTTCATATGCAAGCAGTTCCCGTCCTGATTTTGCAAATTGCTCCATAATATGTTTTAATTCTTCCATAATCTTCCTCTTTTCTTAAATCTTCCCCTTTTTCCCGGTCATCCGCTGATTTTCCTGTACATCAGAACATTTCTACTTAAAATTATTTTGAGTATATCATCTCAAAACCCGAAAATCAATCCAATATCGTCCAGGTAAGGCGGGTGCTTGGATGACCTGAAGAAGCGGAAATATACAACCAACATCCATCATAAGAATAACTAAAAATATTCTAATCATTATTTTTTAGTTGACTTTGTCAAATAAATAGTATATGTTTGTTGATATAGTCAACTATTATTTTTAGGAGGGCACACTAATTGAAAAAAGTTATACCAAAAAACATTGATAAGATTACAGAAATACGAGGATTCAACCGCTTTTACACGAATATTCTTGGCCTTTTGGAAAAAGATTTATATGGCTCAGGATATTCCCTTTCAGAAGCAAGGGTTCTTTTTGAAATCAGTAAAACTGAATACTGTACGGCCGCACAATTATGTAATACATTAAAAATGGATCGTGGATATATGAGCCGTATTATTCGAAAATTTGAAAAGGACAGCCTTATCAGTAGAAGTGAAAGCGCGACAGACTGTCGTTCCATTAAAATCCAATTAACCGATAAAGGGAATGAACTATTCCATGAACTAAATGAACGTTCAGACCAACAGATCGAAGATATTCTTCTAAAATTAAATGAAGACGAGCAATTAAAATTGGTAAAAGCAATGGAAGTAGTTAAAAAATATCTGACCAAGGCTACTGCAAATATTATCATCCGCCCTTACAAGAATTCCGATGTATCTTATGTTATTGACAGACAATTGTCATTATACAAAACCGAACGACATTTCACATCAGAAGTTTGGAAAACTTATCTAAGACAAGGAGTACTGGAACTTCTTAAAAAATTCGACCCTCAAAAAGATTGTATGCTGATATTAGAGTATAATGGTAACCCTGCCGGATGCGTCGCAATCACACATACTAGTGATGACACTGCTCAATTTAGATATTTCTTTGTGGAACCAGAACTACGAGGAATTGGTGTTGGACATCAACTGCTGGAAGAAGCTCTTTCGTTCTGTAAAGAAAAAAAATATCGTCATATTTTTTTATGGACAGTAAGTGCGCAGGAAACAGCACGTGGATTATATAGACGAGCAGAATTTATTCTGACCGAAAGTCATGAAAATGATGAATGGGGAGTACCCGTCCTGGAAGAAAAATGGGAAAAAGACCTATAATTACAACTTTGAGTTGTTAAAATGTTCTATGAATACTCGGTCCGTTTATAAGTGAAATATAGGAACTCATAAATCAACTAACTAAATGAAAGGAAATGACAGCGATGCTTCAATATAGAGAGCTTTGTGCAGATGAAATATGCAAAGAATTATTCAGCGATTTTATTCGTCACCAGACTGTTACCAAATGCTGGAGAAAAGAGAATGGCAGCTGGGTCATCAAGGACGCGCCCTTCATTGATGACTGGGCAGATGAAGAGTACCGGTTCTTAGTGAAATGTCTCAAAAACACCTGTAATTCCGGCGGGTTTGTATACGCCGCTTTTGAGAATAACCGCCTAAAAGGCTTTACGTCAGTTGAATCTGATTTATTCGGCGGCGCACAAAAATACCTTGATCTGTCAAGCATCCATGTATCTGAGGATATGCGCGGCAGGGGAATTGGAAAAGCACTTTTTCTTGCTGCCAAAGAATGGGCCAAAAATCATGGCGGCAGAAAGCTTTATATTTCCAGCCATTCTGCTGTAGAAAGCCAGGCATTTTACAAGGCAATGGGATGTATCGAAGCGGAAGTGTACAATCAGAAGCATGTAGAACTGGAGCCTTATGACTGCCAGCTCGAATGTAAACTTTAAGAAATCTTGCATTCTTTCTTTTCCCATAAATATTTTCGTAAGCTCCACACAGGCTACAAGCCCGTCCTATGAATTGAACTAATCCCTCCCCTATGCTATACTGATATCAGGAAGATACCACAGCAAATATGAAAAGCGAAGGAGGATACAAAATGCTTATTAATGAGGAAATAATACCAATAAAACGCGGGACAAACCAGCCGCTCCAACTCCAGCTTCGCACTGCCTCCGAAGAGGACGCCAAACTGCTGATCGACTATCTGAAACGTGTATGTGCTGAATCAAGATATCTGCTAAAAGAACCGGAAGAAGTCACCATGACTTTAGAACAAGAGACAGCATTTATCCAGAATACAAACGCTTCCGGAAACAAGCTGTTATTACTGGGCTTTCTGGACGGAAACTATGTCGGGAACTGCTCTATCACAGGAATGGATACCGTCAGACACCTCCACCGTGCCAGTGTCGGAATCGCACTCTTTCAAAAATACACCGGAATGGGTATCGGACGTGCCATGCTGGAAAAGCTGATAGCCGTGGCGAAAGAAACTGGTTTTGAGCAGGTAGAACTTGAAGTAGTGGCAGAGAATGAACGTGCAATCCGCCTGTACAAAAATATGGGATTTGAAATTTATGGAACATTTCCTCATAGCATGAAATACAAAGACGGAACCTACGCAGATGCTTACTGGATGATGAAGAAGCTATAAACAGGAATCGATATGACAGTTCACCGGACCATCACTCAAGTATGCTTGACAACTGAGCGGAAGGCTCCGTGACTCTTTAGACAAGTTTATCCGTCAGCTGATATGAGCGATTACCCTTTCACCTCGCCAAAGGAGGACAAGACTATGACAAAAAATATAAAACTCAAAAGCATACATATTAAAATCACGATCATGGCTGCCATTTTTATCCTTGTTCTGCTTTTCTCCTGGTGGAAAAATTTCCGGAAGGGTATCTATATCGGAGAGTCTTTCTTTTATAAAATTGATGATTCCCTCTATAAAAAGGATTGGGAGAATTATATAAATCGTAATACCATGGACAGCAATCCCATGTTCACACTCCACCTGAACGGAGAGGAACTGTCCTGCCGGATGTCCTGGAGGCAGGACAGCGTAACGCTCTCCTATGACGACGGAAGCACCGTCACCGGGACCTGGGACGGGCAGAATCTCCTTGACGCCGACGGGATTCCCTTGATCTTCCAGGCAGACACATTCGGCGTAACGGTTACAACTGATGGAGAAACGATGTCACCTTCTCCCGTCAGCAAAGAGTTTCTCAGCGATGCCTTATGTATGATTGAGAAGAAGAGTCTGACCACCCGCGGATCAGCCGGGTTCATCCTCGCAGGCGCCTTCGCTTATCTGATCGGCGTCCTGGCCTTTCTTTTCCCCAACGAATCACATTTCTTTTTGAAACGCTGGGCATACCGCAATGCGGAATTATCCGACGAAGGGATCTTTATGGAAAAACTTGGCGGAGTCGTCTGTATGATATTGGGGCTGATACTTGTGAGCGGATGTTTCATTTCCTAAATCCCCTGCTCATAAGTTTCCAGAACCACCTCGGCAAAACGTTCCGCCATTCCTTCCCCGTACTGCCTGTCAAATGCCTCTCTCATCTGTGCGTTTGTCCGATACAGTTCGGCGGTTTCGCGCATGAACCGGCTTTCATCCTTCAGCCGGAACATCTGCTTTATCACAAACCCATACTCGGCTGCCGTCTCCTTTACTTCAAATGAGGTGACCGGAAGTTCTTTTCTGTCCGCCATTTTCTTCACGACGGCATCCAGACGTTTCTGATACGCTTTTAGAATTTCCGGGCCAATGGGAGTCTTTGCGTTTTCCAGCATCTTCTCCTTATCTCCCCCATACCATTCCAACACCTTCTTGAAATTCTTCTGCACCTGCTCACTTTCCATTTGCCGGATAAAATATTTATGAAACCCGTCTTCCCCGCCATATTTTTCCGTCATTGCGTTCCGTTGTTCCTCCGTCATATGCGACATCTGTGACTGAAAAATACTTTCAATATCATCCTTGCTGAAAATCTTGAAATCCATACTGTTATGACCTCCTAAAATATCATCAATGCCGGCGATCAAGCGCTCCAGGCGCTCCTTTTTTAACACCAGCATTTCCCTCTGACTACGCAGACAATAGTTTCTGTCAAAGGCAGGATCTTCCATGATTGCCTTAATCTCCTTAAGCGGCATATCAAATTCGCGAAAGAACAGAATCTGCTGCAGGTCCTCCAATGCTTTATCGTCATAAAGCCGATATCCTGCCTCACTGATTTTGGACGGTTTCAGTAAACCGATCTCATCATAATAATGCAGCGTGCGCACGCTGATACCTGTTAATCCGGATACTTCTTTTACTGTTCTCATTTCGCTCATCCTCCTTTGATGCTATCAGCATAACTCATAACGTTCCGTCAGGGTCAAGATATTTTTCGAATTTTTTATTTTCTATGTCCTATAAAATATTTTCAGTCAGATTGATTGCTTGTTTTCTTCCGCGTCACTGTTCAATAGGATAGCTTCCTCTTCGTCCAAGCCACACCATACCGAATATTGGCACTTGTATTAAAGCATGACTAAGAGTAAAATCAAATAAATAAGATGATTAGAAAATTGGGAGGCGATCATATATGTGGTTCGTATTTGCATTGCTGTCCGCAATATTTGCGGCATTGACTTCTATTCTGGCTAAAATCGGAATTGACGGCGTAAATTCTAATCTCGCAACAGCAATCCGGACTGTTGTCGTGGTTATCATGGCCTGGGGAATGGTATTCCTTACCCATACCCAGAGCGGCATATCGGAAATCAGCAAAAAGAGCTGGGCTTTTCTTATCCTGTCCGGCCTGGCAACCGGGGCGTCATGGCTTTGCTATTACAGGGCGCTGCAGCTGGGAAATGCTTCAAAAGTCGTCCCCATTGATAAACTGAGTGTCGTAATCACATTAGTTCTGGCATTCGTCTTCCTGCATGAAGAGTTTACTGTCAAATCATTGATCGGATGTATATTAATAGGGGCCGGAACCCTCGTGATGGTTTTATAACTCCCGTCCCGGACTCTTTTACTGATGTCTCCCTCAAATTTTTAAAAACTTTCCTTTCAGAAAGCGAGATAATATACATATGTATGCACGCAAGAAACCCACATTATCCAAACGGCTGCTCCTAAGCATCCTATTCTTTTTCACCAGCCTGGGACTGCTTTTTACCGCACAGAATTCTTCTTCCTTTTCCGACTGGTACACGGCACATATTTACCCGCTTCTGGTCAATACCATCGGACGTTTTTTCGGCCTTTTCCCATTCTCTTTCGTGGAAATGGCTTTATATGCTGCAATTCTGTTCTGGATCGGATACCTGATTCGTTCAATCATGAGCTCCCTCAGAGCATTCCTGGCAAAACGGGGACGTTTTTCAAACGACTCCCCGGACAAGTCCGTGGCGTCTCCTTGTTCTGTCTCTGCTTTCTGGAAAAACTTAGGGCAGAATTTCCTTCTTTTTGCTACCTCTCTCTTTCTGAGCTACACACTCTGCTGCGGAATCAACTATGGACATATTTCCTTCTCTGAGTCCGCCGGCCTTGAGCCCTCACCTTATTCCGCCGAAGAACTTACCCGGCTGTGTGACTATTTAACAGGGAAAGTCAACCACCTCGCCCCGCAGATGGCGCGGAATGACGAAGGTGTCTCTGTCATGGAAAACGAAGAAAAAACATGTATACCCAAAAAAGCCCAAAGCGCCATGCAGAATCTGGGGACACTTTACCCGGAAATGGAAGGATATTATCCTCTCCCCAAACCGCTTCAGCTTTCCTATATTCTTTCCATCCAGAATCTCAGCGGCGTCTATTCGCCCTTCACAATCGAGGCCAACTACAACAGTGACATGACCGACTACAACCAGCCATTTACTGCTTGCCACGAGCTTTCCCATTTGAGAGGGTTCATGCAGGAAGAAGAGGCAAATTTTCTCGCCTTTCTGGCATGTATCCATGCAGATGACGCCCAGTTTCAGTACAGTGGCTACTTACTCGGATGGCTATATGCCACAAACCAGCTCTATCATGCAGATTATTCTGCTTATGAAAAAATCTGTGATAAGCTGGATAAACAGGCCCTGGTGGACCTGCGGGCCAATGACGCTTTCTGGAATCAATATGACGGGCGCGTGGCAGAAGTGACAAGCCAGGTAAATGACAGTTATCTGAAAGCCAACGGGCAGAGCGATGGCGTGGTAAGCTATGACCGGATGGTAGACCTGATGATGGCTTACGATTTTGATTCTGATCCCCAGCCCCCCAAATAAGCGGTTCCGTGTGCAGACAAACCGGCGAAATGACATCTCCCCAGACTCTCACTCCTATATGCAGGGAAGCAAAAAAGAGCATCACCCGTCTGTTTTCTGACTTTGTGATGCTCTCTTTTTATTTCCCGGCTCAGGGCAAAAAACAGTATCTCCCATTTCCGCTCCCTCTATGCCGTCATAACATACATCATTCCCAAACCCATTCCAACGACCCCCGCCGCCAGTGCTATCAATGCTAAAAACATACTCATCATCTCTTCCTCCTTTCCGCTAATATAGGATTGCTTTTTCTCAATAGTCATCTTATAATTGTATTATATTGGCTTTTAAGCCTTAATTCAGTCACTATTCTTGCAAAAACTATCAATATATTAGCCAAAAGGGGGATTCATGAAAAAAACAGAAAAAATACATTTTCCGATTGATCTGTCCACAAACCGTGAGACGCGCCATCACGGGAACTCGGATCTTCCCATTGGTGTTTATCACCAGCATCTGACCGCCTATGAACTCGGATACACTCCCTGGCACTGGCACAAAGAAGCGGAAATCTACTTTGTAATCGAGGGTTCAGTAAAAGTCGTAACGACCTCCGGAGAATACATTCTCCGGGAGATGGAGGGCTGTTTCATCAACACCAACTGCCTGCATTCCATGGCTCCTTATGAGTGTGACAATGTGATCTTCCATTCTGTTGTTTTCGATCCCTTCATCATTTCCAGCAGTATCTCCCTGCTCTTTGACGAAAAGTACCTGTTCCCTCTTTTAAAATGCAAACAGATTCCTTCTATTATTATTGATTTGTCTTCACCGCTGCATACCTATATCTTTGAACGAATCAGTAATATTGTATTTCTCAGCAAGAAACAGGGCTTTGGTTATGAGATCGAGATGCGCAACCTGATCTCGGAAATCTGGTTTCAGCTTCTCAAAACGGCCGAAGCACAGATGCAAAAAACGCCGAAGGGCACAGAACTGGATTACACACGGATTCACACGATGCTGACTTATATCCATGAGCATTTCACGGAGGACTTGTCTTTGGAAGGTATCGCCTCCTCCGCGTCCATCAGCGCCAGTGAATGCTGCGGCTGCTTTCAGCGCTGCCTGAAGCAGCCGCCTTTTGACTACCTGATCGACTACCGGATCCGCCAGGCCGCCGAGCTTCTCCTTGACACGGACAAATCTGTTACGGAAATCAGTGCGGCAGTCGGTTTTAACAGTACCAGTTATTTCAGCAATAAATTTAAACAAACCCTGGGAACTACCCCACGGGAATACCGAAAGAAAAGAGAACGAGCATGAAAACACTGTCATTTATTTTCCGATATTTAGAAAAATACCGTTTCCGATACGCCGCCGGAATCCTTACTTTATTTATCGTGGATTTTGCCAACATCTTCATCCCAAAGCTGACCGGGACCATAACCGACGGACTGACCGCAGGCACAATGGGCTGGAGCGGGGTAAAGCTCTGCCTGTTCAAAATATTTCTCCTGGGCCTTACGCTTGCAATCGGACGTTTTCTCTGGAGATTCTTCCTCTTCGGAGCCTCGCGCAATATCGAACGTGATATCCGGGATGATATGTTTGCCCATTTAGAGACCATGGACGTGGAATATTTTAACGAGCACAAGACCGGCGATCTGATGACCCGTTTTACCAGTGACCTGAACGCGGTCCGCATGGCGATCGGGCCTGCGGTAATCTGTGTGTTTGACGCAGTTGTGATGACGCTGATGGTCATTTTCCAGATGATGCACTATGTCAGCGTGAAACTGACACTGATCGTCATGGTTCCTATGCTTTTAATCTGCATCGGAGACTTTTTCTACGGAAAACTGATCCACGCCCGCTATATGGACCGCCAGAACGCGCTGTCGGATCTGACCGATTTTGTACAGGAGAGTTTTTCAGGCGTGCGCGTTATCAAGGCATTTGTGCAGGAAAGGGCGCAGCTTCGGGCATTTGCACGGGCAAATCGAAATACCATGGATAAGAACCTGCGCGTGGTGAAGCTGTTCTCTGTCATGGAGCCGCTTCTGGAGCTGGTCATCGGCCTTTCCTTCCTTGCCACTTTGCTTTACGGCGGATATCTGGCCCTGGCCGGCGAGATTACTCTGGGACGTTTCGTTGCATTTAACCAGTACATCAACATGCTGGTGTGGCCCATGATCGCCTGCGGAGATGCGGTAAATCTGTTTTCCCAGGGTTCTGCTTCCATCCGGAGACTGCGGCAGGTTTTTGAAGACGAACCGGAGGTTGCCGACAGTACACAATCAGAAGATGTCGACACGCTTAAGGGCAATATTACATTTTCCCACCTGACTTTCGTACACAAAGGACACACGGAGCCTACCCTGAAGGACATCTCCCTGCACGTGCCTGCCGGAACCACACTGGCCGTGATCGGCCGGACCGGGAACGGGAAATCCACGCTGGTGAATCTCCTGCTGCACCTTTATAACACCAAGCCGGAGATGATTCTTCTGGATAACCGGGATATCAACACGATTTCCCTGAAAACACTGCGGGAAAATATTGCCTATGTGCCTCAGGATAATTTCCTGTTCTCGGACACCTTAAAATCCAACATTGCTTTTGGAGCGGAGGATGAGGATATGGATGCAGTCACAGCCGCCGCGACCCTGGCCTGCATCCATGACAATATCGTCGCCTTTCCTGACGGCTACGAGACCATCGTGGGAGAACGGGGAGTTACCCTTTCCGGCGGGCAGAAGCAGCGCAGCTCTATCGCCCGGGCTTTGATGAAGGACGCCCCGATTTTGATTCTGGACGATGCTCTTTCAGCCGTTGATACGGATACAGAAGAACACATTCTCCACAATCTGAAAAAGAACCGCCGGGGCAAGACCACGATTCTCATCGCCCACCGAATCTCCACCATCCAGAATGCGGATATCATCATGGTACTGGAAAATGGCGAGGCGCGGGAAATCGGAAATCACGCAGAGCTTATGAAGGTAAACGGAATCTATAAAGAAATGTTTGAGAAACAGCAGTTGGAACGCAAGGAAGGGAGGCTCTCCGAATGAAACGTTTAATGACATACTTAAAGCCTCACAAATGGGTCATGGCCACCGCAACCATCCTGGTCCTTTTTATCATTGCGGTCTCACTGTACCGTCCTGTGATCATCGGAAATGCGATCGACCACTATATCAATGTCAGCGCAGACAAGTATTCCACCGCCTATCGGTTTCACGGCCTTCTAAAAGCCGCCGCCTTGTATCTTCTGATGCTGGTGCTGGAATTTGTGCTGAACTTTCTGGATACCTGGATGCTGCAGAAAATGGGACAGCAGATCATTTACCGGATGCGCGAGGAAGCATTCGCCCACATCCACAGTCTGTCGCTTAGTTTTTTCAACACCACTCCGGTGGGCAAACTGGTGACCCGTGTCTCCAACGACACCGAGGCTGTCAATGAGCTGTTCTCCTCCATTTTGGTAAAGTTGTTTAAAAACATGGTGAAAATCATCGGCTACGCCGTCGTCATGCTCTCCATCGACCCCAAAATGGCGGGAGTTTCCTTCCTGCTGCTGCCTCTGGTGACGGTGCTCACATTTTTGTTCCGCTTCCTCTCCCGGAAAGCCTACCAGCTCACCCGGACCCGGATCACGGAGCTGAACACCTTCCTGTCCGAGCACATTTCCGGAATGCGGCTGATTCAGATCTTTGCCCGCGAGGAGATGAAATACAAAGAATTCACAGAAAAATCCCGGCTGCTGTTTCAGGCAAACTGGCGCGAGGTCATGACCTTTGCCGTTTTCCGACCTACCATTTATATGGTATCGATCATCGCCATGATCATCGTGATCGGTACAGGAAGCCATGCTGTGTTAAACGGAACCTTGTCACTTGGAACGTTATTCGTATTTATCACGTATATCAGTTCATTCTTTGAGCCGATTCAGGAACTGGCCGAGCAGTTCGGAACCCTGCAGTCCTCTCTTGCGTCTGCCGAAAAGCTGTTTAGTATCATGGATGTACAGCCTGAGATCGTAAATCCCATGAGCCCTGTGGATGTGAACATTCAGGGACGGATCGAATTCAGGCATGTATGGTTTGCTTATGAAAAGGACGATTATATCTTAAAAGACGTAAGCTTCACCATCGAGCCGGGCCAGAGGGCCGCTTTTGTGGGTGCCACCGGAGCCGGCAAGACCTCCATCCTGAATCTGATCGGGCGCTATTTCGATATTCAGAAAGGGGAGATCCTGATTGACGGTGTGAATATCAGGGACATTGATACCGATGTCCTCCGAAGAGCCATCGGCCAGGTGCAGCAGGATGTCTTTATTTTTACCGGAGATATCAAGACGAATATCTCTCTGAATAATGAAAATCTCTCGCTGGAAGAGATTCAGGAGGCCGCCCGGATTGTCAATGCGGATTCTTTCATTCAGAAGCTTCCCGGCAAATATGATGAACCGGTGACCGAGCGCGGCAGTACCCTCTCCGCAGGGCAGCGCCAGCTTCTCTCATTCGCACGGACTTTAGCATACCGTCCTACGATTCTGGTTCTCGACGAGGCAACCGCCAATATTGATACCGAGACCGAAACGCTGATCACAGAAGCACTGGAACGGCTGATGGAAGGCCGTACCACCATTATGGTCGCTCACCGGCTCTCTACCATCCAGCACGCAGATAAGATTATGGTCATGGATCATGGCCGGATCCAGGAATCCGGCACCCACCAGGAGCTGCTGGCCCAAAATGGAATCTATAAAAAGCTTTATGACCTGCAGCTGGTAGAAGACTAAGCAGGACATTCCATTTCTTTCAGGGAAACTTTTATGCTGTTTTCCTTCATTCGATCAATCTGCATAATAAAAATCACCTTTCGGTTATAAACCGGTTCGACAACCTTGTTATAACCGAAAGGTGATTTTGGGAAGATATCCTTACTCTATATTTCTCACAAACTCCAATAGTTCTTCCATCGTTCCGGAATACTCCGTCTCTATCGGAAGATTCTTCTTGTTTTCCATAGTATCCGTCACCAAAAATGTTTTTACCCCCAGCCTGCGGATTGCCAGATCCTCCTCCACGTCATTTCCCACCATCAGGCACTCCTTGGGAGCTAATCCAAACTGGTCCAGAATGCTCTTGAAATAATCCACGTTAGGCTTGCAGAAGCAGTTATCCTCATAGGTCGTGATGATTTCAAAATCCGCAGCGTCAAGCCCTGCCCAGCGAATCCGGTTCATGGTACAGCAGCGCGGAAACACCGGATTCGTTGCCAGATACACTCTCATCCCTTTTGCCTTCGCCGTCTTTACCACCTCATCCGCAAGAGATGTCGGCCTGGTGACGGCAATCGTCTTGTTAAATTCACCCTCATAAAATTCCAGAGATAATTCCTCTGCTTCCTTACGCGGAACCGGCAGAATCTCATCCATAAAACTCCAGAAGGCATCATAATTCGTCCTGCTGCCATCGTTTCCCACCATAGCTGCATACCCCTTCCAGACCGCCCCGATAAATTCTTTCGGGTCAACCTCCACGCCATGAGATATGTAGGTTTTTGCCAAAAGGGGCAGGTAAAACTGCACATACTCATCCTGTACCATCGGCAATAAAGTTCCATCCAAATCAAATAATATATGTTTCACACTCATTTTTGTACACTGCTCTTTCTCAAAACTAAATAAACAAATATGCAAACCCGTTAAATAAATACCCCACCAGAATAATTCCCACTGAGACAATCGCAACAAATGTCGCCAACAGCTTTTTCTTCACCGCCTTGCTGAGCATGATCATGGACGGCAGTGACAGCGTGGTGACCGCCATCATAAAAGCGAGGATCGTCCCAAGACCGGCCCCTTTTGCCAGCAGACTTTCCGCCACGGGAATCGTCCCAAAGATATCCGCATACATCGGAATCCCCACCAGTGTCGCAAGCGGTACGGCGTACCACCTGTGTCCTCCGAGAAGCCCTTCCACAAACCGGGCCGGAATCAGATTATGGATCACTGCTCCAATCCCAACACCGATAAAAATATACGGTGCCACCTTCTTTATCGTATTTACCACCTGCTCCCTGCCGTATTCCAGCCGGTCGCGTATGGTCAGCTCGGGAAGCTCTGTCTCTACCTTCGCCGCCAGGCGGATGAATTCTTCCACCTGATCTTCCATGTGCAGACGCTCAATCACACTTCCGCCGATCACTGCGACCACCAGGCCGACCACCACATAGGAAACCGCTATTTTTCCTCCGAAAATACTCATCAGCAATACCAGCGATCCAAGATCTACCATAGGCGATGAAATCAGGAAGGAGAATGTCACTCCCAGCGGCAGTCCCGCACTCGTAAATCCCATAAAAATCGGAATCGAAGAACAGGAGCAGAACGGTGTCACCGTCCCTAAAAGTGCTCCGATCAAATTCGCCATAAGCCCACGGAAACGCCCCAGAATCTTCCGGCTCCGCTCCGGCGGGAAATAGCTTTGAATATAAGAAATCAAAAAAATCAACACCGACAGCAAAATAAAAATCTTAATCACATCATAGATAAAAAACTGTAATATACCGCCCAGCTTTCCCTCCGTATCCAGACCTACCGCATCCAGCATCCTGCCGATCAGCTCATGCAGCCAGCGCAGCCCCAGTATCTGATTCTGAAAAAAGTTCCATCCCAGCTTCACCTGTTCCATATTCCTTCCTCCCAGCCCGGTTCCTTTGTTTCACACTTTGCCTCACTTACTCCCTATGGCATAGATTGATTTTAGCTCTGCCTTACCGATTTCTCGACTTTATGCATATTTACCGAGCAATTTCACTACATCATTTTTCTTAAGCTTCTTCCCGGCAGATACCACTTTCCCATCAATCATGATCGTCGGAGCGCTCATCACCCCAAGTTTTACAATCTCAATCAAATCCTCCACCTTCTCAATTTCGACTTCCATCCCCAGCTCAAATGCCGCCTCGATCACATAACCGTGGAGCTTATCACAATCCTCGCATCCTGTACCGATTACCTTGATATTCATTCCGCTTCTCCTTTCTCACACGTCCGCATTAATTTCTCAGCTTCATTTCCAAGCCAACTTTCTCTTCCCATGCGCCGAAGATTTTCCGAATGATCGCCGTACCAATCCGGGAAATAAACACAAGCTGCGACTTTTCAAATTCTTCAGACTTCTTGTAATCAATCCGGCTTCCTACCACGTCTATCTGCGTCCATCCCTCTTCTTTCAGCCTAAAAAATCCTTTGATCCGGTAGGAATCCGGCATAAGTTCTTTCAGGAAGGCCTCCAGCTTCTCCTTCTCAATCTCTCCCTCAAAATCCATAAACAAAGTCTTGGGCTTCGTTTCCACTGAATTTGTCGTTTCCTCGCACTCTGCCCAACGATAAATCGTCAAATCCTCCGCAAGGAAGCCATAGCCCATCTCACCCATGACACATTTCTTAATCTGGCATACCGGATTGATCTCCCGGATCTTCTTTCTCACTTCCTCAGCCTGATTTTCATCCACCAGATCTGTCTTTGTGACCACCGCCAGGTTGCAGTGCTTCACCTGCCTGTAAACCGTCTCTTCCTCTCCCAGCCGTTCCAGGAAATTCACTGCATCCACCAGACAAATCACACCGCGGAAATCATATTTCTTTCCCGATACGATTTCTGCCGCCTGTAAAATCTCCTCCACATTTGACGGATCGCCGATTCCTGAGCTTTCCACAAACAGATACTCAAAATCCTTCGCCGCCATCTCACTTAACGCATTTACAAAATTCAGCTTCAGGCAGGTGCAGAAAATAGACCCTCGGTTCAGTTCCACCATCTGAATTTCATCATTACGAAGAATCGTCCCGTCAATCCCCAGCTTGCCGAACTCATTCTGGATAATCCCGATCCGGTGCCCCTCAAGCTCCTTCAGGATACGCAGCAGCATTGTGGTTTTTCCGCAGCCCAGAAATCCTGTTAATACGTACAGTTTTGTTTGTTCCTTTCCGTTCATCATTTTCCCCTTTCCTAAGCGTCAAAAGTGAATTTCTTTGCGCTTACATAAACACATTTGAATTTTTCTATGTATTTTCCTTTTTTATACCGGCAAGATCATGCCGGTCTGTTCTCTTTATTCGGTTTTGCCTACTGCTTAATGATACTATCTGCAGTCACATATAATATTCTCATATTCCTTCGGCACGATCAGCCTTCCCAACGTCTTATATGTATCGTTCAATTTTTCCAGATTCAGCCGATAGTGCGTCCACTTACCCTCTTTCCTTGCAAACACAAGGCCTGCATCGCACAAGAGCTTCATATCGTGGGAAAGCGTAGGCTGCGTAACGTTAAATTCTGCCTGAATCTTGCAGGCGCAAAGCTCCCCGCCTGACAACATATCTATGATTTTCAGCCGCTTCGGGTCAGAAAGGACCTTGAAAATCTTCGCATATTCTGCATAGTCAATCTCTCTCATCTTACCCTCCTTGCGCAAATCATTTACCGAGATGAAGGTCCACTGGACCTTCACTTAGGTATGCTTGGCAACCGAGATGAAGGTCCACTGGACCTTCACTTAGGTATGCTTGGCAACCGAGATGACAGTCCACTGGACCTTCACTCAGGTATGCTTCGAAACATAGAAAAAGTTCTATGTATTAAGATTACTCCAAACATAGAACTTTGTCAATATGCTCTTCTATTTCTCGGCCCCGACTTTCTTGCAAATATCACTTAGACAGCACTTATCACAATGGGGGTTCGTCCGGGCAGTGCACACATCTCTGCCGTGATATACCAGCCGATGACAGAAATCACTTCCTTCTTCCGGCGGTACCAGTTTCCACAATGCCATCTCTACCTTTTTCGGCTCTTTTATTCCATCAACCAGCCCCATCCGGTTTACCAGCCGGATACAGTGGGTATCAGTCACGATCGCAGGCTTGCCAAAAACATCTCCCATGATCAGGTTCGCACTTTTCCTTCCTACCCCCGGGAGCTTCAAAATCGCGTCAAAATCCTCGGGTATCTTTCCGCCATACTCATCCCGCAGCATCTTCATACAGGCGCTGATATCTCTCGCTTTACTGTGTCCAAGACCACAGGGGCGTACGATCGCTTCAATGTCCGCCACATCTGCATCCGCCAGTGCATTTACATCCGGATATTTCTCATACAGGCCTTCCACTACTACATTCACCCGTGCATCTGTACACTGTGCAGCCAGGCGGACACTGACCAGAAGCTTCCATGCCTGATCATAATCCAAAGTGCAGCCTGCATCCGGATACTCCTTTTTCAGTCTCTCTATAATTTCCAGAGTTAATTGTTTCTTCGTCATAATCTTTCTCCTATCGTGTCTAAAACTTTGCCCTAAATATACCACATTCTGTCCATACCCGGCAACATTCTTTCATCAAATCAGATTCCTCGATGCCTGGCGCCGACACTCTTCTTGCCTATAGCAAAAACAGTGACACGAACCGGAGAGTTCTACAGCGTTTCCTGTTTCTCAGATAGATATTCACGGACTTCATCGTTAGAAATAACATATTCTTCAGCGATTTTCGGAATAATTTCCTCTTGCGGTATCCCCATCTCTCTGTATGTCTTCGCCAAAATCCGAACCCCCTGCTGTATCCCTTCTTTTATCCCTTCTTTTATCCCTTCTTTTATCCCTTCTTTTATCCCTTCTTTTATCCCTTCTTCTATTCCTTCTTGTCTGCCTTGTTCTATTCCTTCTTGTCTGCCTTGTTCGATTCCTTCTTGCCTGCCTTCTTCAAGCCCTTCCGCCCTTGCTTCTCTGCGCATACGCGCTTCAAGTTCCCATATCTTCATATAGCTGAGTTCAACCTCCTCGTCATGCTTGATCTCCATTACCAGTTGGTGAATGTTCTTCAAGTCATCATTTACTGCATTTTCCCGAGTGCTCTCTTCTATATATTTTAACATATCACGTAGTTTCTGACTAGCCTTTCCTACCTTCCCTTTCGTATAAAGATAAATCGTTTTCAGCCCGTCATCATACTCCACTGTCCTATCTTCCTCACACTGATTCGAAATCGTATACACCATCCTATCCTTTCCATAGGGGTCATAAGGCAAAATCATGATGATAGTCACATTTTTCATATCCTTGTACTCTCCCCCCGCCTTCAAAAGCTTGGTATCCATCAGTGCATGGTAGTACCTTCCTCTTCTTGGCTCTGATCCTTCTTTATACTTGTTCGGCTCAATATCATAAATGTTGGCATCCACTTCCGCGTCGCTTTCATTCTGATCAGGAATCTCTTCAATGTAGGCGTCAATCACAATGCCGTGTTCTCCAATACCGCGCCCCTGTACTTTCCTCTGCGAGAGAACCTTTACATTACGCAAGGGTCTGTCTAAAATCGTTTCCAGCAAAATCCGGCAGAATTTCACCCCCTTTTCATCCCTTGAAGCCATTTCATGAAACAAAAAATCATCCAGTACATTCATCTCTTCCAATGTTTTTTTCGCCATATCTTTCTTTTTTACCATAGGCATTTTCTCCTTCTAAATCAATTTTTCCATAAAGGGATCTTCCATTTGCGGGGACTCCCGCCCGACCAAGTCAAATCTCAGTTGATATAAATGATAACCATAGAATTCCCGAATAGGTACTTCCCATATTATCGTAACCTTCAACCCCTGTAAATGCATTTTATACAAATGTAAGAATCTCCATAAAGATTTTAGAAATCTACCCATCGCGTACAAAAAGGGGGCGGACACTTCCCAATCCCAGGAAATGTCTGCCCCAAGAGTTCACTATCGAATCTCACTTACGCAGTACAATTCTAATACTTACCGTTTTTTCTTCTCAGGCGTTCACCCTGCCTATTTGCAGGTAATCTCCTTCGTTGCGATCACATCCACACCGGTTCCTGCGATATCGGCGACGATCACATCCCCGATGTGTACCGGTGCCTTCACGCATACGCCTTTCAATCCGGCAACACAATCGAAGATTTTTCCCTTCGGAATATCAGACTTCGTCTTTACGGATACCATATCCAGACTGCCGCCCTCAACCTTCACGGTAGAAGTCACGATTCTGGTCGGGTTCGTCACTTCTTTTCTCGCGTAATCATCCCCGCGCTTGCAGGTATTTCCGGTTACGCTTGTGATGTTGCCGTTCTCATCTGTCTCTACGACTACCGGACATCCCATAGGACAGCCGATACAGGTTAATTCTATTTTGCTCATGGCTATTCCTCCTCGATTTTCACTGTGATACTGCCAAGTCCGGCATGTTCCTCAAGCTGCTTCTTCGTGAGTTTGATCTCTTCCATCTCACCCGGAGCCACCACCGGACGTTTTCTGTGAATGATACGCTCATCATCCAGATATACACCGATGTAACAGTTGGAATAAACAGCGCCTACACGGAAACGAACTTTCAGATTCTCTTCCATATGGCTTACACGGATCTTCTTTGGCACAGTATAACGCACTCCGTCGGTCGCGATGATCGGAATTTCTTTCTCATCACTTGCACCGATCTCGCCCTGAATATATTTTGCAGCGTTCTTTCCTGCTGCCGCCGCCTCTTCTGATACGAAGTCAACCAGGTCATGCACATGCAGAACATTTCCACAGGCAAATACTCCCGGAATGTTGGTCTCCAGGCTTTCATTTACCACCGGTCCATTGGTTACCGGAGAAAGCTCTACACCTGCGTCCTTGGAAAGTTCATTTTCCGGAAGCAGACCTACAGACAGAAGCAGGGTATCACAGGAATAGTATTCTTCCGTTCCCGGAATCGGTTTCCCTTTGTTATCTACCTCAGCCAATGTGATTCCTTTCACGCGCTCTTTCCCGTCAATATCTACTACGGTATGGCTGAGCTTCAGCGGAATACCGAAGTCATTTAAGCACTGTACGATATTTCTCTTCAGTCCGCCTGAATACGGCATCAGCTCTGCAACCACTTTCACCTTGGCCCCTTCCAGAGTCATACGTCTTGCCATGATCAGTCCGATATCACCGGAACCAAGGATCACAACCTCTCGGCCCGGCATATAACCTTCCATGTTCACCAGTCTCTGTGCGGTACCCGCGGAATAAATACCAGCCGGACGATATCCCGGAATGTTCAGGGCTCCCCGCGGCCTCTCACGGCATCCCATAGCCAGAATCACCGATTTTGCCTGAATCTCAAACATTCCTTCTTCCCGGTTCATTGCGGTAACTACCTTCTCCTCGGAGATATCCATAACCATGGTATGCAGTTTGTATTCAATTCCAAGCTCTTCTACCCGGTCGATAAAACGCTGTGCGTACTCAGGGCCTGTCAGCTCCTCTTTAAATGTATGAAGACCGAATCCATTGTGGATGCACTGATTCAGGATTCCGCCAAGTTCTTTATCACGCTCCAGGATAATCATATTTTCCACGCCGTTTTTCCTGGCCGCCTCTGCTGCCGCAAGTCCTGCCGGACCGCCGCCCACAATTACTAAATCATATGATTTTCTCATAGCCGCTCTCTCCTTTACTCCATCTCTTTATTTACGCCGACGATCAGCTCCGAGCCCTTACCGCACTTGGTAATCTCGGACATATCACATCCAAGCTCTCTTGCCAGGATTTCCATGGTTCTCGGTGAGCAGAAGCCGGACTGGCATCTTCCCATTCCCGCACGGGTACGCCGCTTCACACCGTCCAGAGATTTCGCTCCGAGAGGTCTTCTGATCGCGTCGATGATCTCACCTTCCGTCACTTTCTCACAGCGGCAGATGATATTTCCGTATGCCGGATTCTCCTTGATCAGTTCATTTCTTTCCTCGACGGGCAACGTCTTCGGATCAAGAATACCTTTTCTGGTCGCTTTATAATCTTCCTTTTCGGTTGGACTTAAGATACCCACAACAATATCCTTCACCATCTCTCCGATCGCCGGAGAGCTTACAAGTCCCGGAGACTCGATTCCTGCACAGTCCACAAAACCCGGTGCCTCTTCAAGCTCTTTAATAATAAATTCATGTCCGTCCTCATGCGCACGCAGTCCCGCGAAGGATGTGATAACCTGACGCATCGGAATATTCTTTACAGACTTTCCGGCCTGGCCGATAAGCTGATTAATTCCTGCCTGTGTTGTCGCCGTAGCCTCCTTGTCCTCCTGATCGATCGCAGTCGGTCCTACAATAATATTTCCGTGAACGGTCGGGGATACCAGGACACCTTTTCCGAGCGCGCTTGGAAGCTGGAAAATGGTTCTGGACACCAGGCTTCCTGCCGTCTTATCCAGCAGGCAGTAATCTCCGCGTCTCGGCGTAATATGAATCTTTTCCTCTGCCATCATGTTGTGGAACTCGTCGGCATGTACACCGGCCGCATTTACAACCACTTTCGTCTCGATGACACCGTTTGGAGTATTCAGCCTGTAACCGCTCTCGATCTTCTCGATGCTCTCTACTTCCGTATCAAACTTGAATTCTACTCCGTTCTCACATGCATTTTCCGCATAAGCAATATTCAGGATAAACGGGCAGATCACACCGGCTGTCGGAGCCCAGAGTGCGGAAACCACATTGTCGGTCAGGTTCGGCTCCAGCTCATGCACTTCCTGTTGATTCAAAATCTTAAGTCCTTCCACACCGTTGGCGATTCCCTGATCGTAAAGCACCTGCAGTTTACTTGCATCGTCGTCCTCGGTACAGATAACTAAAGACCCACAAGGGTTAAACGGTACGTCCAGATCTTTTGCTACCTGCGGCATCATCTTATTGCCCTGCACATTTAATTTCGCCATCAGTGTTCCCGGTTTTGCATCAAATCCGGCATGTACGATGGCACTGTTTGCTTTTGAGGTTCCGCAGCATACGTCCTCTTTCTTCTCTACTACACAGATATTCAGATTGTATCTGGACAATGCTCTTGCGGATGAAGAACCGGATACACCAGCTCCTATGATCACTACATCATACATCATACATTTCTCCTTTTTCTTATTTACTCTTCCCCTTTGGGAAGGAATTTACTATCTTGCATTTACATATAAAAAAGTCAGACAAATAGACAGTCATATGAAATCTTCTCCATATTACCATCTCTTCCATCTGACTTCTCTCCACTCTCTAAGTCGTATGCGCTCCGGGGAGAAGTTCTCCCCGGAAACACATTCATTATTTAATTTTCATTCAGCTTAGGTGCGCTCTACCACGGAATTGCCTGATAAAGGAAAGCTGCTACAACTGCGCCGATAATCGGTCCAACGATCGGAATAATACCGTATGCAAAATCAGAATCGCCTTTTCCTTTGATCGGAAGTACCGCATGAGCAAGACGCGGACCAAAGTCACGGGCCGGGTTGATCGCATATCCGGTAAGTCCGCCGAGAGACATACCGATGGAAACGATGATACCGAATACAAAGAGTTTGTCAACGCCTGTTGCAATGCCTTCTACATTACCGATACCAAGGATAGCAAATACAAGTACGAAGGTTCCGATTGCTTCACTTAAAATGTTAAGTCCGGTATTGCGGACAGACGGTGCGGTACAGAATACGCCGCGTTTGGTTGCCGGATCTTCCGTAGCATCAAACTGTCCCATGAACAGGATGTAAACGATACATGCGCCCACGAAAGCTCCTGCGAGCTGAGCGATGATATATCCGGGAACCATAGCCCAGTCAAACTTGCCGATACATGCAAGTGCTATCGTCAGTGCCGGGTTAAAGCTTGCGCCTGATGCTGCACCGAAGATAAATGCCGGAACCAGAACTGCAAGACCCCAGGCAATCGTGATCTGTACAGATCCGCCGCCCTTCATTCCTGATTTATTAAGGTTTACGTTTGCAACAACACCGTCACCTAAGATAATAAGCATCATGGTTCCTAAAAATTCAGCTAAATATGGTAACATAAGTTCACCCTCCATTTCCTCAAAAAACTATTATATCTTATGTAATCTGTCTGATTAATCTTCTTTTGCCCATCCGAAGGAGTATTTAACAGCTTTCGCCCATCCTGCGGTCCTTGCTGCTCTGTCTTCTTCTTCCATAGCCGGATCAAAGATCTTGGAAATCTGCCAGTTCTTGATAACGTCTTCCTTGCTCTCCCAGTATCCCACTGCAAGGCCTGCCAGGTAAGCTGCGCCCATAGCGGTTGTCTCTACACAAACCGGACGGTTAACCGGTGTGCCAAGGATATCTGCCTGGAACTGCATTAAGAAGTTGTTCGCAGATGCTCCGCCGTCTACCTTAAGAGCGGAAAGTTTGATTCCAGAATCTTCTTCCATCGCTTTTAATACATCATAGGTCTGATATGCCAGGGACTCCAGCGTAGCACGGATGATGTGATATTTATTTACACCACGGGTAATGCCTACGATGGTTCCTCTTGCGTACTGATCCCAGTGCGGAGCGCCAAGTCCGGTAAATGCAGGAACTACATAACATCCATTGGTATCCGGTACTTTACTTGCCATATACTCAGAATCCGGTGAGGTATCTACCAGGCGGAGTTCGTCTCTTAACCACTGAACTGCCGCGCCTGCTACGAAGATCGAACCTTCCAGTGCGTAATTCACTTTACCGTCAAGCCCCCATGCGATCGTGGTCAGAAGTCCATTCTTGGAGAATACCGGTGTCTCACCTGTGTTCATCAAAAGGAATGCGCCTGTTCCATATGTATTCTTTGCTTCGCCTGCTGTGAAACAGGTCTGTCCGAACAGAGCTGCCTGCTGGTCGCCTGCTGCGCCGCCGATCGGAATCTCGCCGCCGAACCAGGATTCATCAGCCATACCGTATACACAGCTTGATGGTTTCGGCTCCGGAAGCATACTTGCCGGAATATTCAGTTCTGCAAGAATCTCTTCGTCCCATTTCAGTTCGGTAATATTGAACAGCATGGTTCTTGCCGCGTTACTGTAATCTGTTACATGTACTTTACCTTTGGTCAGCTTCCAGATCAGCCAGGTCTCTACGGTACCGAATAATAATTCGCCCTTTTCTGCTCTCTCTCTTACGCCCGGAACATTATCCAGAATCCATTTTACCTTTGTTCCTGAGAAATAAGCATCGATGATAAGTCCTGTTTTATCTCTGAATTTATCCTGAAGACCTTTCTCTTTCAAGCTGTCACAATACTCGGAAGTACGGCGGCACTGCCATACGATCGCATGATATACCGGCTCGCCCGTTGCCTTGTCCCAAACGATTGTTGTCTCACGCTGGTTAGTGATACCGATTGCCGCAATATCCTCTGCCGTAGCCCCGATCTTTGACATTGCTTCAACCGCCACTCCAAGCTGCGTGGACCAGATTTCGTTAGCGTCATGCTCTACCCAGCCCGGTTTCGGGAAGTACTGTGTGAATTCTTTCTGTGCTACACTGCACATCTCACCTTTCTCGTTGAAAAGAATACAACGGTTACTTGTCGTTCCGGCATCCAGCGCCATTACATATTTTGCCATAGTCCATCTCTCCTTTGCTTGACTTATTTTAACAATCCCAATCCGTTCCGGATTGCCAATCACTACCGTTAGTTTATCATGTTTCGACATCAAAGTCTTTAGACACTTTAAAACTTTTGTATAATTTTACTGATTTCCTTCGATTTAACATCCTTTTTTTGTTATATTGTTAAATTTTAGGCGTATTTTCCCGCAATTATTTTCATGGGAATTTTCTCGGTAGCATAGTAGCCGTTCCACATATACTCCATCAGAAAAATCATGTGCTGCTTCATCACTTCCTTCGGCTCGCAATGATATCCGCAAACCCATTTCTGCAGATAATTCGCACAGGATGAAGCCAGAAATTCCCGCAGAAAATTACGTTCCTCCCCCTTTCCTCTTTTTGATTCCGTCGGATTTCTTCTTGAAAATTCACGGCTGATCTGATTCTTAAGCTCCTCCTTCAGCATCTGCTCCAAAAGCCGCTCGTCAAATTCCAGATAAATCTTCCGGTAAAATTTCCGATTGTCCTGCATATGGTCAATCAGCGCGGAAAGCCACGCTTTCATCGTAACTGTATCTGATTCCTCCTTAAACAATTCATATGCGCAGGTCCATTCCAATAATTCATAAATATCATGAAAATGATAATAAAACGCCTGCCGGGTCATATGGCTTCTCTCCACAATATCATTCACCGTTATCTTCCTGAGGGATTTCTCCTCCATCATCTCCTGCACTACCTGAGCAAATTTTAATTTTGTCTTATTCCCCGCCATATATCTACCCCTTTCTTGTTTAAGTCCAACACCCGTTCACCCTCATCCCGTTCTCAAGGTTACATCCGATACGGACTGTATCTTTATCCTTTCCCTTTTCCCACCTGCTTTTCATTTCCCCGGAAAAGGTATACCCATCCGGGCGCACCACAATTCAGATACTCCGCACGACAAGGTATACCCCTCTGGGCACCCCTTAACTCAAATGCTCCGCATGGGCGTGCTTCGCACGACAAGGTATACCCCTCTGGGCACCCCTTAACTCAAATGCTCCGCATGGGCGTGCTTCGCACGACAAGGTATAAAAAAAGACAGACAAACAAAAGCAATCTCTTGCAATCATTCCCTGTTCTCCAGTCTCATGGGTAGCCTTCTTTAATTCATATGGTCAGTATAGCACAACCCGTCATTTTGTTCAATGGCGGGTTGTGTACAAATTTATTTTTCGTCATTTTCACCAGTTATGAGAACCATTTTTTCTTTTCACAACCCTTATCACATACAATTTCCACAATCGTTTCCACTGCTTTGACTCCCATCATCCGGTCTTCTTCATTCACGATCGTCACGGGCACACGCTCCAGTTTATATTTCTCCTGCATCTCAGGATAAAGCGATGCATCCACCATATCCGCCGAAATATAGGGCGACAGCATACTAAGTCTCTGGCAGGTGATCACCATCTTCGGGCAATGATGGCATGCCAAAGATACAAATGTGCGAAGGTGCACCGGTTTCGTCATTTTTTCCAGTTTCTTTACCAGCCGCTTCTCGATGGGCTGTCCTGCACTTCCCGCATTGTAGATAGCAAAGATCAGGGAGTTCAGTTCCTGTCCTCCCGGAACACCGTAGAATGCAGCGCCGGTATATCCGCTTTCCGGCAGAAACAGACCGCACACGGGCCGCATAGCCGGATCAAAAATACTTTCGATTTCAGTATTTTCCCCCGGCGCATAAAGCCTGCTCTCCACCAGTGGGTGCAGATTTCCCAGCACCAGGAGCAGTTCTCCCAGCTCTCTTCCCTTATCCTCACCCGGATCTACAATCCCGATCAGTTCTACTTTCTCTTCCAGTTTCTCAAAGACTCCGAGAATCTGCCCTTTTAGTTCCTCCGTGATCAGACGGCTTTCGGCCTTTATTCCTTCCATGACCACCCTCCCTACAGCATTCCTACAAGGTCAAGACTCGGCATCAGAGTCTCTTCCCCCGGTTTCCATTTTGCGGGGCACACTTCATCGCCATGCTCTGCAACAAACTGGGCCGCCTGCAGTTTTCTTAACAATTCAGACGCATTTCTTCCGATTCCATTGTCATGAACTTCATAAGCCTTTACCCGGCCTTCCGGATTGATGATGAAGGTTCCTCGAAGTGCCTGCCCTTCCTCCGGGATATAGACTTCCATCATTTTCGCCAGCTTTGCGGTCGGATCCGCCAGCATCGGATACTCTACCCGTGCAATCGTCTCAGACGCATCTGCCCATGCTTTATGCACAAAATGCGTGTCACAGGATACAGAATAAATCTCGCAGCCTGCTTCTTTGAATTCCTCATAATAATCTTGAAGGTCACTCAGCTCTGTCGGGCATACGAAGGTGAAATCTGCCGGATAAAAGAACAAAATGGACCAATGTCCCAGAAGATCCTCCTTCTGAATCTCGCAAAAATCTTTCTTGTAATATGCCTGAACCCGAAAATCTTCCAACTCAAAATTGATAAAACTCATAGGTATATCTCCTTTCTGCTTGTCATAAATTCTATTATTAAGGTATTAAGATGATTATATTTAAAATATTTCATCAATTCAATAGATATTTCCCGGGATTGGTAAAATTTTCATTGGATTTCTAATATAGCAAATATATCTGGAAAAATTTTGACAGTTTCCCAGTTATGCACATTGCTATTTTCGGGGAAACTCACTATAATAAATGATATATGATGGGATGAAGGAGGAGATTGCCCATGAGCGAAAAGAATTTAGGTATCACGAATTTAAACGGTGTCAGCGACGATGAGGACACCACTTGCGGCATCACAGATATGAACTGTGTAGGAAGCAAGGAAGAAGAAAGCTGCAGCATTACGGATATGAACTGCGTGGATGGCAAGGATTCCACCTGTGACATCACCAATATGAACTGCAACGACTAATGTGTATTTGGGAAGGACGGATGACCGAAAGCGGAGCCGTCCTTTTCTGAAAGGAGAGTGAATCAAAATGAAAAAAATCATTAATGCAGTAGACCAGGTGGAGAACCAGATGATCGCTGGTATGGTAAAGGCGTATCCGCAGTATGTGACAAAGCTGGATTGCGGGAATGTGGTTGTCCGCACGAATAAAAAAGAGGGCAAGGTTGCTCTGATCAGCGGCGGCGGCAGCGGACATGAGCCGGCACACGGGGGATATGTCGGCGAAGGTATGCTGGATGCTGCGGTGGCAGGTGCTGTATTTACCTCTCCGACACCGGACCAGGTTTACGAAGGAATCAAGGCTGTCGCTACAGATCAGGGTGTTCTGATGGTCATCAAGAACTATACCGGCGATGTCATGAACTTTGAGATGGCACGCGAAATGGCTGAGATGGAAGGCATCAAAGTGGATCAGGTTATCGTAAATGACGATGTTGCCGTAGATGGAAGCCTCTATACTGTCGGACGCCGAGGCGTTGCAGGCACGGTATTTGTACATAAAATCGCAGGTGCCCTTGCTGAGACGGGCGCTGATCTTGCGGAGGTAAAAGCTGTTGCGGAGAAAGTGATCGCAAATGTGCGTACCATGGGCATGGCGATCCGTCCGTGTACCGTTCCCGCAGCAGGTGTTCCGGGATTTGAGCTGGGCGAGGACGAGATGGAAGTCGGCATCGGCATCCACGGTGAGCCGGGAACCCACAGAGAAGCGTTAAAGAGTGCAGACGCGATCGTTGATATGTTGATGGAAAAGATTCTTGCAGATATCGATTACAGCGGAAACGAAGTAGCTGTTATGATCAACAGCTCCGGCGCAACTCCTCTGATGGAGCTTTTCATTGTCAACAACCGTGTGGCTGATATTCTTGCCGAAAAAGGAATCAAGGTTTATAAGACCTTCTGCGGTGAATATATGACTTCACTTGAGATGGAAGGCTTCTCCATTTCTCTTCTGAAGCTGGATGATCAGATGAAAGAGCTGCTGGATGCCAAAGCTGATACCCCGGCATTCAAAGCGTAAGACCGGGAAGAAAGCCTGCCGGGCATTTTCTCAAATTGCTTAGGAGCGTAAATATTCGCCGGCCCAGGCTAAATGCCTAGCCGGCGTTTTGAAATTACAAGAATACATATTACCCTCCTGCAGGAACATACATTTCTATTCCATTACAATAAAGACATAGGTAATTGCGAAACAAGTTCGCAATCTTGATTCCAGCAGGGTAAAAATCTGGTCATGCCGGATTTTCAGGAGGTGGATGTGGGGACCCGGATTTTAAGACATGAAAACAAA